>Ga0325402_1001834_pt1 | contig 18046 bp, 7 predicted proteins | sample PopdelMetagenome_22_FD_207212 | JGI IMG/M metagenome (GOLD analysis project Ga0325402, IMG submission 207212) | Populus deltoides microbial communities from Bellville, Georgia, United States - Xylem-PdKOR-R3 | ecosystem: Host-associated > Plants > Phyllosphere > Stem > Wood/Secondary xylem... | reverse complement strand
AAAAAAAAAACAAAATAGCATTGTTTACTAAAAACTTGGTAGAATAACATAGTTTGAATTTTTTTAAAGTAAAATAACATAGTTTGATACATGTCACGGTTCTTAAACACGACTTTTAAGGATATTGTGATTGAGAAACAAAATATTTAAAGATAAAGTGATTGGAAAATATAGCAACTTAAGATGTTGTGTTTTTGAACCGCAACATCTCACCAAATAAAAAATTGTATCTTCTTTTCTTCTCTAAAGAGCAGTCGCCCCTCACTCTCTCTCTTCTACCATTTCTAATTGTCTATATCTCAAAAACCATCACTAATCAGCCATTTATAGTCTTATCACACCCAAGAAAACTTTTTTCTTTATCTCCAAGCCTCATTACAGTCATTTTTTAATTGAAAACCGATGCATCCCATGTCCCCCTAGTTGATAAATCTAGGTGAATATCATATATTACTCTTAATTTTATGGGTTTCATGGTTAGTTTGTGATTGTTTGAGTTTTGATTGGATTGTTGTTTTGGGTTGAGTTTGATATATTAGGGTTTGTTGATTTGAGATAAATCCTAATTTAATTGATATAATTACATATGATTGCACGTAATTGATGATGCAAATAACATCAATTAAGTATAAATTAAATCAATTAGGGTTTACGTTGACTTTTGAGATTAGTAATTGTAATTGAGGATTTTGTTTTAATTGTGTAAATTATCTATGAATTGATGCAATTAGAATTGATTTTATATAATTGAGCATGAAAATATTATCAATTTGTGTAGAAATTATATCAATTAGGCTTTGCATTGATTTTTGGAATTAATTGGCATAATTAGATATCTTGTTTTAATTGTGATAAATTAGCTATAAATTGATATAATTATAATTGATTTCATGCAATTGTGAATGAAAATAACATCAATAAGGTAGAAATTAGATCAATTAGGTTTTACATTGAATTTTAGAACTAATTGTTGTAAATTATCTTGTTTGAATTGTGACAAGTTAGCTATGAATTGACACAATTATGATTTATTTAATTCAATTAAGCATGAAAATAACATCAATTAGGTACAAACTAGATCAATTAGGCTTCACGTTGAGTTTTGGAATTAATTTCCATATTTGAGTATCTTTGTTTTAATTGTGATAAATCAGCTACAAATTGATGCAATTATGATTGATTTCATACAATTTTATTGAAATTATGTTGAATTGATCGAAATAGTTTTTCTTGTTTTACATAGTGTCTTATAAAATGTTTATGTTATGTTATAATGGTGGTACTATTACTCTCGATATGAACAATAGCATCACTCACAATAACGAAAGTAATATATTGTTGAATGCTAATATATGCATGTCACTAATGGATATTAAACAAGTTATATGTCATGGACTCGGGTGGAATTATATTAATGTTAAAATTGATATTACTTAGAGATGTCATGTTAGGAAACATCAATATTATTCCGTATCAATTTTAAGTGATGTGAGTTTCAGGATTATGATTGAATTGATCATCTGAAGTGGATTAAATATGGTGAAATTGTATGTGGGTAGTCGACCTAAACGAATCATCACACCATTCCTATAGTCACCTTCAAACTTATATATCACTATGAAAAGCATGGATGAATGAGATCTTTACCCTGTAATTCTAAAGGAGGACCGCTTGGTTTGGTATTGGGGTATAATATATTGAATCATCAAACCAAACCCAGAGCATATTTCTTCATAGGAGGACATAGAATACGAGCCACATGCATAGTGGGTTTAAAATACTGTATGTATTTTTTTTTCCACAATTAGTGTATGATAAATTATGGGTTTTATTTATGATATAATATGTGTATTTACCTAATATTAGATTGACTTGTTATTACAAGAGGTTCAAAAATCGTTGTTGATCTTCATGATCTCGATGATGATGACCAATAACATTATTATTATTATGCATCTTATTGGTTCACTGTTTGCCATAATATAATTCAAATTTTTGGAGAGATCTAGAGTCTTGATGATGTCATAGTCAAAGGGGATGCTACTCAAACAGGAGAAAGCTATGTTATTGATAAAGCTGACTCATCCACCAATTGACACGAGCATATATATATATATATATATATATATATATATATACTTGCTTATAAATTCTTATTTAATTATGTCATGTTATTTTGCTAATAATTAGTTTGTATTTTATTTTACATCTGTTTTAGTATATCTGTATAATTGTTTTATCTTGGTGAGGTTGAGATTTGAATGTTTAAATATTTAAATGTATTTTGGAGTGGTATAATTTCAAATTAAAATTTTACAGGTGTACATATGAATAAAGACAACAAGGTTGAGTATAGTTGAAATATTAATATTGTTATAGGGTTTTTTATTTTTAAAATTATTAATATTGATTATTTTTACTTTATATATTTTAATTGTTTAGAATTTCAATTAAGGTGAAAGTCAACATTGATAGAACGATTTAAATTCAGGTGAAGTCAACATTGATAGAATTCAAGCATTTACAGGTGAAGTCAACATTGATATGTTGAGTTATTATGAAAAACAATTACTGTTATACAAGTAACAATAGACCAACTTATATAAATGTGCTGAAAATCAAAGAAAATAAAGATTAATTAAAAATGGATAAAAAAATGTTTTTTTTTATGCAATTCACTCTATATCTAAAAGAAATTTTATTTTAGATTTTATTTTTTTATTTTAAAGAAAGAGTGAATGTGACAACCCACACCACGCCATAACACATTGTCCTCAAAAAAAGAGTTTATTAATACATATACACATATTAAAATAAACATTCATAATTATATACATGTCAACAATAAAAATTAAATACCATTCACTTCATTAAAAATTAAAAATGCAGTATTGGTGATTTTGTAAGAGAAAAAATAAAGACGAGTTTGGATTATATATATATATATATATATATATATGATTGCTCCATGAAACAAGAAATTTTATAATACTTACGAAGTAATTGATAATATTCTATTACTATCCGGGTTTATTTTGAAAAAAATAAATATAAATAAAAAAGAAATTTTAAATAGAAATATTTTTATTATTTTTTTATGAATCATTAATTTTATTATCTCTTTTTTTATATCTATCTTTTTATTAAAAATATAAATAATAAAATACAACTAATTACCACTCGACGTTGGAAAATTTTCCCCTTGAAACGCAGTTACCTGTTTTGATCTTTCAACTATTTTGTTTTAATGCAGATCGATGTCAAGCAATCTTGCTTCTCAGAGCACTTTCCTTAAAAAAAAAAAAATTCTTTTAGAAATTGGGCCTCTGTGCCCAAAGGACAAGTTCCAATCCATCTCTCCATCTGTGGAACTATTAGTAGTGTACACATGTAATTTGAAGATTAGCCCACAAGATTCCTTCAGGTATAATCCAGCCCAAAATATTAACAGCCCAGCTTCATTTCTGTTTGATTTGATTGCCCTGGGGGCTGAGCCTGAGAATGAAGTAGAAACTGAAAATCAGAAGAATATATTGCAAGTTGAAGTGATAGTGTCCACCATTGATGCAGGTTGCTCCTTAGTCGACCATTGATGCTGGGCTAGTGTGATTTGATAATATCTATTCTGCTGGAGTGATCGTTGACCATTGAATATACATGTCTGCTGGAGGGGCCAGCCAGCGGCAATCTTGGGCGGCATCCTGGATACTGTTGTCGTGTTAACTTCCTTCTCGTTAAGAATGTAAAGTTTTTCTTTCTATCTCTCACCTAACTTTTTCTTTTTTTCGCTCGAAGATTAGATAAGATCTACATTTTACTATTTGGCTTTGATTGAATTACTTATAACTGATTTTTATGTTGGGATTTGTATATGGTGTTTTTCTTTATATGGAAAATTGATGGGCAACAAAGGAAAGGGGGGAATATGATGAATCTAACTTCATTGCTTATATTCTTAGGGGATTTTTTTTTTTTACTGTAATCAAATCCGATCATCAGCAGAAGAAAAGCAGAAATCTTAATAAACTTCTTTTCGTCTTTTAGCAGAAGAAAAGCAGTCTTTTCGAATAGATCCATCAGACGGAAGTGTGATTGTGTGTATAAAGCACTTGTAAAATTTTCAATCTGGATACAGTGACATTAGGCAGATGGCAGTACAAGAATCTTCCAAGTCTCACTTTCACCCCTTCAATCAAATCTAGTGTTTCTTGCAACTATCCTGCCGTGCTAATGCAGTTTTCATTTTTCAGATTTCATTTTCTTTTAAAGTGTTAAAAGGAGTTGATAGTCCTGTTCACAGTAATGGCGAAGCGTGGAGCCAAATTGAAGGCCTGGCTTGGACCTCAAAACTGCCGGGTGCCTGTTGTGGTTACGTGTCTGGTTGTGATACTTGTATTGTTAATATTGTTGTTTTGCAACAATGGGAAAAGCCCTGATTCTTCTTTTGGATATCCGATAAAAAAGTGGAATGCTTTCGAGTCAGTGCAATTTAACCCAACAATAGAGCTGAGGAATGGAACAGATGTGATATGGCAAATACCCAGTTTGCCAAAAGCAGTTCTCTTTGTGGCTCATGGATGCGATGGCAGAGCTGCTAACTTTTGGGACAGGTCTTCAAGCTGCCCTAATTGCATTGGTTTGCCTGAGGAAAGGCTGCTTGTTCTTCATGCTCTTGCTCGTAAATTTGCCGTGATCACAATTTCAAGCGCAGGGAGATGCTGGACATTTAGGGAGGAAAGATTAATTGTTAAGAATATAATACAATGGTGGGCTCAAACACATAATCTTGAATCACTTCCTCTTGTAGCCTTGGGGGCCTCTTCTGGTGGATACTTCGTCTCTGCACTCGCCACCAATTTGAGGTTCAGTAGCATAACACTTATGATTGCTGAAGGGAAGTTTGACCAAATGGATATCACAGTGAACTACCCACCTACGCTTTTTGTTCACATGCCTAAAGACTCATATAGGCAGCAAAAGATAAGTGAGTTTATAGAAGTTCTGAAGAACAAGGGCATTGATGCAGCAGAGGTTGAATGCATGGAGTTTCCTTTGTCACCAAGTTTCTTAGCTGATAGAATCCCAGGAATGAATCAAACTGTTTCTGCTAAGTTGTTTGAGCTATTTCAGGTCAAGAGTTTTGTTGATGGGAACGGATATATGAAGAAAGATGGGCGAGCAACGCGATGGAAAGAAGCTCTCCGTGAATGCAAGAACCTTGTGCTGGATAAGAGTATGGTCCAACACGTGCAGGAGGAACTCAATCTTGCATTTGCTTACCATGAAATGACTAGCCTGCAGTCTGAGCAAATATTTAAATGGTTTGAATCTCATTTGAACTAATCAACACTCTTTCTTGCAAGTCAGTTTCTTTTTTTCGACTTTAGAAGAGCGAAGAGCATTGCCTTCATTAGGAAATTCTCTCTTTGCCCAACATACCATTTAGAATTTAGCTTCATTTAGATTTCGAATCTTTGTTCTTGAAATTAAGGTTTTTCTTAAGTTATTTAATATCTTTCCTATAAAAATACTAATTTTATTATTGGTAGGTTTTTGAATTCCTCTAATTAGAATCGTTTTTTTTCAAGATACTCAAAATTTTCATTGTAAGTCTAGAGTTTTTTAAACTAAAAAAAATCCAAGTACGCATATTAACCACTATTTTAAACACTAAATAATATTTATTTATATATTTTGAATTTTGGGACATTAGAAAGTCTCTTTTGCCCACTGTACCTTTTAGAATTTAGCTTCATTTAGATTTCGAATCATGATTCCTATATAATAATGGGCGTTCTAAATGACAATTCAGTTCCTCCGACTATAATTAACTAATGACTTGAACAGAGTCATGGATGGAAGAAAACGAGTGGTTTACCGTAAGGGATGTTTGCTGTGGCAACTTGTTTACCTACTAACATGTCGCATCATCTTAACTGAAACATGCAATCTGTTATCAAATTTGATGTTTTTAAGGTGATTTTTTCTGATTTTGACATATCATATTAAAATTATCATAATGCATTTTAGCCTAAATGTATTTTAAAACACGAGCTTAACAACCTTTTTGTCAATCTCAATAATAAAAACTGGATGATGATAAAAATGGGATCTTATTATTTTAATTATTTATGTTTTTTTTTTTAATATCTGACTGAATAATTTTTCTTCCAACTCTGCTGTTATCTTCAAATTGAAACGCAGAAACGAGTCTTTTCTTCATTTTTTCTTTCTAGTGACGATTTGAAGACCTAATCTTCAAAGTGGAAAAAAGAAAACAATTTGTTACTAGTCAATCCAGATTTGTGCTCCTAAACTTTATAATTACCAACACTTCAGGTGATTCCATCACATGTAGAGCTTATAAGAAAACGGATATTATATGTGTGGTGTTGTTTCCATTGGAAACACTTTGTAATAGGAAGCTGGGAAAGCAGTAATTTTTCGTTGTCTCGGGATTTAGGATTCTTATAAGCGATGCAATTGGACATGCTTGGAAGTCTATTTTGATAGCTGTCTGATCGGAAATGCTGGTTGGGGAATAGCTTTGCCTACTCTTGAATATCTTTGTTGAACAATTTCTTCTAGCTGGAAATTGCTTTGTATTCTGGCTACGAGTAATTATGAATGCCAACTAGATGGAAACACTTTTCCTGACTGATGATGCGTTTACTAGCTTTTGTTTTGCCCGACTGATGGAGCAGCTTGTGGTTGGTGCTTTACTATAAGTTATTCTGTTCTCAAATTGTCAGCATTCATGATTAAATACATCCAAATTTGAAAAACAATGCCAAATCAGTTAGCAAATGTGCTCTCTTATAGTGCATATGACGATCAATAACTACAGACGTGTATTGCAATTAGAAAAGGTGTGTTGGTTCTGATGGATCTTAAAAGAAGAAGAAGGAGAAGATAGTGCAGGTTTTCCTGTGATAGAACGACTGTATATTCCAAGTGTATGACCAAATAACTGTGATGAAATGAAATGATCATAAAGGTTTTCATTTACAATCGCGCCAACCCAACGGGTGTGCATAGGCAGGGTAATGGCTCCCCGTGCATGGCAAGCACAAGCCATAGAAAATCAGCTGTTCTTTTTCCAAAAGTCAAATCCCATTTCATTCAATCATCAAGATCTTATTCAGCCAAGCTTGCCAAAAAATCATGGAGAAGCTGAGCCTAGCAAAAATCTGTCATTGATATACTCCGCCATTGACTATCATCTCCATCACCAAATCATTCCAAGAGTCTATTGGCCCAGGCAAGCACCAATGTAAGCAATCATTCTGAACTTTAGCATTCTTATCTTCAGCAAATGGCTGAAACTGCCTGTATGGTCCTGGGTGCCCATCTGGTCTCAACAATGATAATCGAGTTGTATCCAGTAGTTTCAAAACCACCCCTTTGTCAGGTCCTAACGCTGCAGCCTTCGCAAACTCTTCCAGTTCAATATTACGCATTATCGTGTCTACATCAGTCATATTAACCTCGCCTTCTTTGAAGGGCACCTTTCTATCGCAAGTACCCCCACTAAACCATTCTCCGTTCTCGAAGTGGTCTGGCGTGGTTGTTCTAAGGAAAGCAAGAGTTTTGTGACCAGGGTTTGTGATGAAGTTAAAAACCAGCTGTATTGCTTTGCGATATGCATAATCGAACCCTAGCTCAGTCAAATTCTTTCCAGGGCAGTAATGGCAGCCTGTAACCACGTTGTTCTCATGGTATATGGCAGTTTTCAGGAACCATTTTCCTCCAGCAACTATTGCATAATCAAAATTCCTATATTGATCGGTCCATTTTTTATCAAGTTCATCTAGATGAAGCTGGATTTCTGAAGAGGAAACTCCGTTCATGTCTTCAAAAATATCTGCCTTGATAAGGAAGGGGGTCCAAATTACTGAGAGGGTGAAGTTGTGGGTTCGAAAGTGCCATATTTTCGACCTATATTCCTCATCATGGTATGTTTCAACAGCTTGCTCCACCTATTTGACATAAATAACAAGCAATTGATCAATTATTGCCAACGCGGCCAAATTTCGAACTGCCAGCAGAATACAACGCTGCAGCACAAAATCAAAATCTATGATGCTGCAGAACAAAAACAATAGCAGCAAGCTAGATCAAACATGTAATGCTGTGGTAGGTCATAGTGTATCCACCTACAGTTTTATTAAATGCAAGGGCTGTGGGTAGTGGGTGCTGCAGTGGGGCCTCAATCTGGGATTCAAGCATAAAAAAACATGAACATATCCCTACTCTTTGCATGGCCTATCAGTTTTCCGTTGAATCCCCAAGCTACTTCCTTTTCTATTCCTTTCCTGGACTATCCTTAACCTAAATAGAAAAATTAGGCAAACAAATCATCACTTGGGATATATTTTTTTTTTCCTATCGAGAACAATATATTTATTTTGTGCAAGACTTAGCTTGGATTATTGTGTTGGTAAATATAACAACTACTAACAGTTGCCGATTATTGATTCCAAATAATTACATAGACTAACCAACAAGAATTGTGGATATATAAATGACTAATAGACAGGATAACCATCTCCGAAAAAAGACAGGATAACCTCTTAATAGCGGTACTCTGACCATCAAAGTAGCAGCTGTATTCCACAATGAACTAAGATTGATGTTTGATTATTGACATCTATATGATCTAGCTTCACGAGGAGAAAAAAGAAACAGACAAATAACAAAATATGTTTACAGCAGTGATATGAAGATTCAGAGTCCTCTACGTGCTCTTGAAGAAGATGCAAAGTGTCTTTAACCATGACAACCTCAAACTACACCACCTCAGTTCAATGCCTAGTTAAGTGGTTAGCAATCCTAATCTCACATATGAAGGTGGCTAATGTGTAGCAATTGATATTGATTAATTAAACTTAGCTTCTACTCTAATTCTTTTGACTAGTTCAGTTTTCATAAGAAACAGCACATTGCACGTATTGATGATCTACAGTCCTTCCTGATATCAATTCCTGACCAAGAAATTATTCACAATGAAGTAGTAACCATCGAAAAACTTGGCCAAGCAAATGCTACATGGTCGGCAACAAATCGAGAAATCAAATGACAGAACACAGAAAATTTCTATGGGCTCTTAGTTTTTACCTGAGAGAGAATGCAAAGCAATGACTGGACATGGTTACGTGAAATGGAATCACCAATGAAGGCCCATGACTTGTTCCTCATCAGGTGAAGAAATTTTTTAGGATTAAACTTGGGGAGACTGCAGCCACGCGGACTCCACCTCCAGTAGAGGTACCCTGAATCAGGTCTTCCATTTTTCATACAATTTTGATGACCTTCTATCTGAAGGCAACTCTGATTAGTGTAAAACGGACCAGAAGGGTCCGGTATCCATTCTCCAGTAAACAAATCACACTTTCCTGCAATTACATGTGCATGGAAGAGACATCACTACACTACAAGGAGTATTAACTGAAAGTGAATGCTAATATAAAGACTAGACAGCAAGCTAAATTCTATGAAATGGGAGCGCATCCCTTTAAGTGAAATAATAATAATAATTAAAAAAAAAAGTATTGTGAAGATAGCAGAATACTAAACGCTATTTTGCATTATTCAGATTTAAAAACCAGACATGTTAGCCAGCACCTAAAAAATATTGAAACTAAGAGGAAGTGGCTGAATTAAATGGTGAATGATCTATCTGCGTTGACGGGTTCACCGGAGAAGACATGATAAAAGAACTGCGACAGTAAATAGAATAAACAGATGTAATAAAAAACCAATAGCAAAAGAAAAGGATCGATCCAATCTTCAAATATTCGGAAAATGAAAATGGGAAAAGAGAAGTTGTCATTGAATCACAAAACAAAGAGTGTACACTGAATCCAGTTTTCGCATCCAAGAAAACCCACATCCTCATTTTGACAAATCGTTCTTACAATATAACCAATTCCTCGTTTTGATTAGAACTTTCTTGTTCAAGCATGTAGAGAAAAAAGAAAGGGAATAAAGAATTGGATACCTGATTGTGAATTTTGGCTTTTATTAGCTTCAAAATCATTAGAAGCTGGCTCTTCAGCAGGCAAAGAAGCCATTAAAGACTCTGGTTTAGTCTCTTCATTAGCTGGGACGGATGTCTCGACAACTGAAGAGAATCTGAATGAACCAGAGATTAATAAACGAAAAGCAAGACCCACCAAGAGAAATGAGACTGCAAACTTTATAATGACGCTGTTGTGTTTCGAGAGTGAAAATGGGTTCAAATCAGACCTCATTTCCTTCACCATTTGGCGTCAGAGAGGCCAACAAATTCTCTTCGAAGGCGAGGAAAAAAAAACAGAAGGAGTGGAATCCGGTTTCCTCTACAGCCCAAATGGTGTTTTAGCATGAAAAATTAATAATGGTTTGATTCTGATTTGTTTTGTTTGGTGGCTCTCAGAGCAGTGAGTATTGTTAAATGCATGGATCTAATACAGACAAGAACATGTCCTGTCTTCGCTTTTTCATTTGCAATTAGGTGCCCTGTCTTTACATATTATTTTTTCAGGGTGGCCACTGTTCTTTTCCTTCATACCATTCTTTCATCTTACTTATTCTTTTCCTTCATACCCACTTAAAATAGCTTCCTTTTTCTCTCTTCTCTCTCTCTCTCTCTCTGTTTTTTTTTTTATTTTTTTTTTTGTAATTTGGTTGAAGTCTGGTAATAGTTGGAGTTTATAATCTGGTTACCGTTATAAACGGATGGTGGGCAAGGAACAGTGCATGATAAGAGCAGAAAGCACACATGTCCTGTATCACAGAAAAGCTTTGGCTACAAGTTGCAACTTGCAAGGAAAACAATTTTTTTTTTTCCTGATCTAATCTAATAATGCACAAGGGATGGCCTCTCTCACGCCTCAGATCTCAATAGTAATTGATGAACTGTATATGCATTAGCCATTAAACATGGCCGCAGCCTGTCCAAACTGATTTTTATAAGAGCTCAGTTACGTCACGTGTGGACCAAATATCCCTCCTAGTCTCTTTCTTCCTTTTAAAAAATATATTATTTTAATTTATTTTCAAAACAATCACTGCCAACAATTGCTGTTTTTTACCTGTTTTTCATTGTCCTATTTTAACATCGGTGTTCACAGTATAAAGGGTTGGAGAAAGAGTGATTACAATGATCTGAATTTCTTGGTAGATAGATAAAAGAAATTTAACCAAGCAGCCTCTGGGCACATTGCACTGTTGGTTGGTTGGTACTTGGGAGTTGGGACACAAATTGTTGATATTATTCAGCAGAAAGGATGACGCGAATTATTCAGCTGCGATGACTTCTCAAAGTTCTAAGCATTCAGTGAATTTAATATATTATGTTTGCTTCTTGAGATGCTTATGAAGGGCATGTCGGTGTCTTTATTTATTTATGTACTTTAATACATTATTAATATTGATATATAATGTTAATGTTATGCACATGCATGTCAATTCTTCTTGAAGGTTTTGATTACACGAGCTATACTAGCGACTCTTGCTCAGATATTTTTTATGCATTTTTGCATATTAAAAAATTAATATAAATTGAAAAGCTCATGTATATATATAATAAAAAAAAATTAAAAACTATGTGTGTTAATAAACAGAAAAAAAGTATTAATAATAACTAAAAATAAAATTGAAAATATTAAAAGATAAATATAGATTAAGATATTTAATCTTGCAAGATGAAACATTTATCTTGTTATGTTTACTAAATTTTTTTATTAAAATTATTTTTTTATTCAATCAAATGATATTAAAAATAGACATATATATTAAATAAAAAAAATATTATCAAGGTTGCACTTCAGAAATATTATATGAAAATAATATTTTTTTATTTTTAAAAATAAAATTCATGTATACAAAAGATAATATTAGGAAAAAAAAATGTTAAAAAAAGGATTATGAAGACCAATTCATCAAGACAATTGTAATTGATAGACTAAGTAATGTACGTGAAATACATAAAGATAATTTTTAATGAATAAAGCTTTCAAATCGTTCCACTTTTCATGTCTGTTACTAGCACCATACCCCTAACTTCTTATATCTTGAATATAAAAATTATGATGAGATAAAATAAAAGATAGCATTTGAATCTTTAACATGTAATATGTCAAAAAAAATTTTTTGTATAAATTCATTTTTATCAACAAACCTAATAACAAGGGCTATTTGCCTTCTTCTGGATTCATATCGAGTTTCATCAATAATTAAACAAAATTTTGCATCACCAATATCATGACGAATTGAAGAATGAACATTTCTAACAAAGACATGCAAAATTTCATTTTGAATTTGATGTGATATGTATATATCATTTTGTAGAGCATTATCCCAAATAACAACACCTACTTGTTCATTGTATGATGCTAAAAGTTCCATCATTTCAAGAGAATTACCCTGATTTTTTTATTCTGATCATTTATTATGTCCTCTAAATGCACATGCTTGAAATGTGAGCTAATGAACAATATCTATTGAGGCTTTAATATATAATCGATTATTTATTATTTCTTGAGAAGATTGCCTACCAACCACCTTTTCAATATGGCATAATTGATTTTTCAAATTCTCTAAGCATCTCACAACAAATCTATGAGCTGAATTTGAATATTTTTCTATATGAGTTAAAAAAACACATTGTTCCCCATCATTGACTTTCTTCCAACAATTGAATCATTTAAAAGTAATGTGTTTAATCCTTACTTTCCAGTTGGTTTACTTGCAAATAAATAGTAAGGAAAATAAAATGCAACATTTTTCTCTAAATATTCAAGCCATGAAAGCTTTAGAACCAATAAGACTGAAATCGACGATGATATTTTTTACTCGTTAGTGGATATTCAAACATCAAAATTAAGTTGATATAATCCTAAATTAATCTATGCTCGAATTAAATGAGCAATGCCAATATTTTTTGTTCAATACTTATAATTCTGGTAAGAGGCTTCTTAATATTCAATCCAGGTTCTTAATAAGCTGAAGGAGGTTTGGGTTGCTTAATCACTAATTAATCACTAATTCAACTTACATACTGGAGTTGGTTCATTAGGTTCTAAAAAACATCAACTCTTTTTTTTTTGTTCATGGTTCAACCTGAAATTAAAACATTAGGGACAACAATAAAGATCAAAATCATACAATGACAACTCACCAATAAAAACAAAATAGAATGCTAATAAAACAACCCTACCCTAAAAGGAAGGAGAGATAGTGAAAACAACGGGGAAAATGTTTTTTGGTATAGGGCGTGTAAAGACAGGAAACTAGGTGATAGAGGTGAGCAAAAAAACTAAAAAACCGAGAAAACCGGAAAAAAAACTAAAAAACCAAACCGTGAAAAAAACTGATTAAAATTTTGAAAAAACCGACCGGTTCGATTTCGGTTTTATAAGCCTAAAACTGAAAAAATCAAATCGAACCGAACCAAAACTTAAAAAAACGAAAAACTGAGCCAAACTGGCAAAAAACAGAGCAAAACCGTGCCAAACTAGTTTGAACCGGTTTTTGTCCTAAAAACCGAACCGAACTGAACCGAAACCGGTCGGTTTGAACCAGTTTTGGTTTTTTTTAAAAAATTCAGTTTGGTTATTTTTTTATAAAAATCGAACCGAACTAAAAATGATCACCTCTACTAGATGATTAGTTATTTTAATTTTTTTTATTAATTACTTTTTTACGAACCTAGTTCCACCACTGGTTCCGAGTTCAGATTAAATGCTATCGGTGTTGGATAAGATTCTCGAAGGCCTCATGTGGGGACCGAAAGGGACTGTGGCAAAGATAGCAAAAGCTTTGAACGAAGAGCTTTCCAGCTCAATCAGAAATGCCAATTGCTATGAATTCCTTCATTATCACAATTGCACAGACCAAAGTCCAGCTTACTTCGATGACAACTGGGTGAGCACAGCCTTGTCAGCAGATATACTCTACCATCTGTCATTCCCCACCATGTATTTGGATGAACCGTGGTCCAGAAATCGCATAAAGAATTATCATTTGCTGGCACAAACAAAAATGTACTCCTAAGCCAGAAAAAAAGAAGAAGGAAGGGAACACAAGGAAAAGGTTATCTACTTTGGAATGCGGCCCTTTTGCCCACTTGGGAACTAGGCTCTGAAGGACATGAGCCCAAGAGGGAGGAGCTGGTCCACATAGCACCAGCAGAGAGTTTGATCATGTGTTCGTGGGCAACATTGTTTGCTTTCTCGAGGATCGTACAAATTGCACGTCTCTCTGCTTCTTCTGTACTGGTAAACCAATGATTGGTTAGGTCGTATATTCTCCGAAATGAGACGGCAAAATGCTTTGAACTGTTTTCGTAAATTTTGATTTTTTCATATAAATATTTGGAACGGATGGCCAGATGTTCATGCTGTGATATTTCAAAACGTTTTCTTAACACCGTCAAGGAAGTGGTACAGAAGGCCTACTATCTAGCACCGAAGGCTCGAGATAATGATTGGGCTGGAATGTTCGTATAGAAGGCCTACTTTTAACACAATCAAGACATGAAAGGAATCAGAATCCTGTTCTGTTCCCTCCCAGCTATGCAGAGAGCATTGTTGAACTACAGGTGGATGTCGACGATGTATTCCTGTAATAAGAAGATATTAACTTCAGAATATCGATGATTTATATTCCATGTCCTCGCATGGGATGTTAGAAAAATTGAATAAAACATATAATCGATATATTTGAGATTAATTTAGCTGTCATGATTTGGGTTAAAATTTTACTTAAAATTATCCTCTAATACAAGTAATTTAACATAAAATATTAAAATGTTTAAAACTATGAATTAATGTGAAATTCATCTTAAAAAACCCTGAATTGACAAATGTTTACAAACTCAAAAGACCTCAATCCCACACTAAAAGTTTACATGAGTTATTTATAATTTATATAGTGCAAAGTTAAAAATAAATAAAATTAGATATATAGAACATCAAAACTTTTAGGAAAAAAAAACTTTATGATACGTGGGTTTTGAGCTTACACCATATCGCGGGGGGTGCGACGTCGTCTGGCGACGGCAGAGGCTCTCTGTCGTACCTCCTAGTGTGAGGTGTTGTGTGTTGGGAAGGGTTTTTGGATTTAATCATAAAATTATGATTAATGTTTAGGAGTCGTCACCTATTATTATGGTCACTAGGAACCTATGATCTGCGAGAGTCTAAGTAAGGGACTGGTTGTGCAAGGAAAGACGCATCACTCCCAGTGTACCCTACCTAAGGTAAGCTGCATTGTTGTTTGATTTTTTTTTCTAAGTTGGGTTTCTATTCGTTTGTCTTTTTTAAGGCTTAAGGTAGATCTCTCTTCATGATAAAGTCTCTACCCTATCGGGTTAAATTCTAACCGTTCTAAAGTCTGAATTTTAGCATCGTATTTTTACACCTTGTATCTTTAATACTTAAAGGTGTATTTTATCGTGTAATTTTACACCCCACAAATATTATAGTCTATGTCTTGATCCTAAAAAAAAGATTGGAAAAAGGTTTTTGATATTTTGGTCAAACCCTAATGGATGATCATAAATTGATTATGATATCCATTTTTTAGATTTTTAAAACATGAGAAAGATGCAATCTTTTAATGAAAATATGCTAGGAAAATATTTAGGATTTGACCGTATGCATTAAAACAAAACATATTTTTTTGTTTTTTTTAAAATATTTTGAAAAAAACTTGGTATTTTAATACCGGATTTGTATTTTACAGTGTAAATATACAACCCGATATTATGCAAAATTGGTATAAAATATTTAAGAAAATCATAATTTTTTGAAATGATTTTTGAAATTTTTTGGAATTTTTTTTGTTTTTTGTTTTTTTAATATAATATTATAATATAATATAATATATATAATATAATATTAAATATGTGGGCTGAGCCGGCCCAGCTAACTGGACCGAGCAAAGGAACTTTTGGTTGGGCTGATCTCGACCCAACGTATCCTTTTCCATTTTTTAGGCTAGGCCGGACCCAATGGTCTGGCCTAGGCCCGCATGGTTGCTGGCCTGACCCAACAACCATGCAAATTAATAAGGCTGCATGCAGAACGAATTCTCGTTCTGCATGCATCAATTCAGTTGCAGCTACAGTGGGGTGGCGCTACCTGACGCTGGAGTGCCTAAATGGAGGCCTGGCTGGTCGTGACGAGGAGAGGCCGACGTGAGGACTGTGGCTAAGGTTGTGGAGGAGTTGGTGGTGCTGCTGCCGATACTGGAGAAGGAAGAAAACGAAAATGGTAGTGCTAGTGGGCTGCTGCCGCTGTGGAGGAAAAGGAGAAGTAGTTAGTGGAGAGGGATAAGTGTGGTGGAGAGGGTGGCGGTCAAGCCAGCGGTGACGGTGGTGGGGTCGTTGAGAGCACAGTGGAGAGAGAGAGTGAAGAGGGAGAGACTTGTTGCAGAAAAACTGGGGAGGATGCTGTTTTTTTCCAAAGTTTGGGCTCAATTTTCTCCTCCCTCAGGCCACGAAATGCAGCCCTATTTATAGGAAATGGAAGAGGGATATTTTATCTTTAATAGTGCCAAATCGTGGCCTTTAGTTTGGTTGGTAAGCATCCCAACCGTTAGTTCAACGTGTGCACCTTGAACTGTCAAATTTGAAAGTCCAAGGCTCCTGAGGTGGCCACTTTAGGCCAATCATCGGAGCAGTTTTTGATGTTAAAAGGCCTGAACGGACGATACAAGGTGATAGAGGGAGTTCAGGTGACCATTTTGGTGCATGATTTGTCAATTTTGGTGGACGTATAAGGCATTAAATGCACCTTAAAAGTAGCTCCCTGAGCTGTCATTTTCGGGCAAAAATCGGGGAAGACAATGAACAGTTACCAGATGACGCGTCGTCTGGTCCTCTTTTTTTTTTTTTTTAGTAGAAACGGCGTCGTTTTGGGTTAAAATTAGGGATTTTTCTGAAGTTCAATGTAGTCCTCCAGCTTTCAATTGATTTCAATAGAACCCCTATTGGACCCTAAACTTTCAATTTAAAGCAATTTGGCCCTTTTCCGAAACTTCAATTGGAACCCTAATTTTGCGCGCCATTTACAGTGTAGTCCTTGGTCTCGGATCTATGCAATTTCACCCCTAATTGACCATTAAACTTTCAATTTCTTCAATTTGACCCCCGGATTTTGTCAATTAAGCCCCCTATTTTTGGCACCTTTTGCATATTAGTCCTTGGGTTCAAATTTTGTCAATTTAACCCCTAATTGACCCAAAAACTTCAATTTTCTTGCAATTTGGCCCCTAATTTCAATCAATTAACTTGGTAAAAATTAAATTTGGTCTCTTAAAATTCCAATATTCTCAATTAAGCCCAAATTAGGCTCCTAAACTTAATTTTTCATCAATTAAGCCCCAAATAAAATTAATTTGACCCATTTAAAGTATAATTAAGTCCTTGCACTTAATTAAATCCTTAAATTAGATCTAAATTAATTCTTAAACATAACTAAAATTTAATTTGACCCATGATTAAATCAAATTGACCTATTAAAAATTTAATTATGTCATTGGACTTAATTTTTATGCAAATTTACCCAATAATCATTTAATTTAACCTTGAATTTGCATTGTTTTCTCCATTTTTGGGCATAATGGGGTACAATTAGGTCTTGAATTTCCTTCAAAAATTGTAGCTTGATTTCCCGACCTACTTTCTCCACGTTGTCAGCCTTTATTATTATTTTTTATTTTTATTTTGAATAAAAAAATTAATTTTTTGGGAATAACCCAGAATTGGGATATGACACACCACCTGCTCAAAATGGTTTGAATTTAAGTTTATTATATAAAAAAATTTTGCTTAATTTGTTTTGTCAATCCATTATCAATATCCATTTAGATTCATTGATTATTTGATATATTTCTTATGTTTAATAGCAAGACAATTTAAAGTCCAAAACATATGTATTAATGTCTTGGATGTTTTTTAAAACGTATTTAATGCTTTCTTATTTAATAAAAATATCAAAATTAATTCTCTTAATTTAGAATTAAATTGACAACCCTGGTTATAAAAGTATCAATCACG
>Ga0325402_1001833_pt1 | contig 18051 bp, 19 predicted proteins | sample PopdelMetagenome_22_FD_207212 | JGI IMG/M metagenome (GOLD analysis project Ga0325402, IMG submission 207212) | Populus deltoides microbial communities from Bellville, Georgia, United States - Xylem-PdKOR-R3 | ecosystem: Host-associated > Plants > Phyllosphere > Stem > Wood/Secondary xylem... | reverse complement strand
TTTTTTTTTTTCAATTCTCCCATAAAAAATGTTTTAATCACATGGTTTAAATTCATTAGGCTATGCTACTTAATGACAACTAAATTGTCACGATGAGAATTTTAAGGTTATAAAATACGCAATTCATGATTACAAAACATTTTTTATATTCATGATGAAAACAATAACGTTTAACTATAAACTCGTTGCAGGTGATGTGCTATGTTCGACTGTCTTCTTTCATTAAATTTAATCAGAGTTTAACAAATTGAAAAATTCCTCTAAATGCTTGGACTCTGGTTCTTGTCTATCAAGTAAAAGTAGGGATATGGCGAAGATGCTGGTCTAGTTTACTTGGGGTCCTTTCTTGTCAAACACTTGATCTTGGCTGTCTCTGGAACTGCAAATTCAATCGTTGATCCTTTGATTGCTTTCTCCCAATCGCACTGACTGCTGATCAGGTATGAATATTAAATTAAATTCGGAATTATGTAAAACGAGCAAGTATTATGTCGTGCTGGGCTAGAAAAATGTTTTCCTGTTAGCTACAAAGGATCTAATATAAAAGATTTCTTGTAAGTTGTCACCAAGTCAAATTTTTTTTTGACTAGAAAGTATTTTTTTGTTGACAGGAAAATATTTTCCATTAACCAAATTTTCAAATAATAAATAAACACAAAAAATTTAAAAAGTAATTTTTTAAAAATCACTTTTCAAAAAACAAACACACATCCTAAAAAAACAAACACAACCTAAAATGTACAGAGCAAACTCATTTGCCATCCAAGCTAATCCGCTACATTTACTTTTTGTTTCAATGAACTATATTTGATCTCATGTTCTCACAACCAAAACAAGTTGAAAGAAAATAAAATTTAATGCCTCTGGATAGTAAAAACAACTAAAAACGAAAAGAAAGAAAGAACGAACAGTATGGATTGGGTTTGGACTCAGAGCTTTAACAAAGAGCTATGGACAACTTGCAACTGGGCCTCTTTCAAGCCTTCTTTATCATATACTTTATACATATTGGGGTATCTCGGTAATTTCCAGAGACGAAAAACCCTAGCAGCTCTTGTAGTCTGCCACTATATAACGATTGACATATTTCACTTAGCTTCTTCGATTCTTGTTCTCTGCTTTTTTTATGCGTGTTCTTAAATTTTGTTTTTGTCAAGGTAAGTAGTTGATGCCTTTTGAAAGAAACCTTGAATACAATGAAGATTGTTTTCGGGTTTCATGAACATATATTTTGTTTGCAAGAGAGAGTCTAAGCGGAAATTGAGTCGCTGCGTCTTTGTACTCCACAGGCGCAGTGAATTTTAGCCTGCCAAATCTTCTTGTCTTCTTTCTTGCCGTGATAGTCTGTGTGTTTTTTTATTATGGGGTTACTAATTACTTCTGTTATTCTTTATTTTGCATTGGTGTGAATGACACGGGGATCCTATGATGGCATGAAATCTTTGAGACCTGATTGTATTCATCTGATGACAACTATAAGCATTATTGCTGAGGACCCATTTGTCAATCTTTTTTTTTTTTTATTGTTGTTGTTTCTCATTGATGGGGTTTTCTTGTTGTGTGGTGATTTTGTTTCACTTAATGATGTGGAGATGATGAGTATGCACTGGGCTCTGAGCAAGCTGTTTATCAGCTGCTTAATTGATGCATAATTGCTGCCTAGAAAGCTATGTCTGATCTATTTTAACTTCAAATTGTTTGTTTGTTTCTTTTTTGATTTTTGGTGTCCATGGAATGTAATGTAATGTAACAAATCTAAGTTAAATAGATTTTTCCTGCTACTACAACGATTACAGAAAACTTTAAGAGGCAGAGCCTCTTCCGAATGAACTGTTGGATGATTCAAGAGCTTGCAATGGAGAAAAATGCGACCTCAGGAATTGGTCATATAAATTTAAGATAGCAATACGAAAGAGAGACCGAATAAAAAACGAAGGGGAGGAGGAATCAAATTCACGTAACAATTTCACGAGGCAAAAGTAGGAATTAACAATTTCAGGATTTTAAATTTTAAATTTACGTTGTGAAAGACGATATTTCATGCATCCTTTTTTATTTTAGCATTTTTAAAAATATTTTAAAAAACATTTAATTTTTTTATTAATTCAAATTAATATTTTTTATTTTTTTCGAAATAATAATGCAAATAATAATATTTAAAAAATAAAAAAATATTATTTTAATATATTTTCAAATAAAAAACATTTAACCGCTAAACAATGGAACACAAGGGGGAACTCGGGGGGGATGGTAAAAACGATGAACAAGTGAGAGAAGCTGTAATCTAATCATATTGTGCTTTAAACTACAAAAGGATTAGTCAATTTCTTTTCAACATTATACTTGTCGGTATAGGGCTTTACCCCACCCACCCACCCACAGTAAAACATCAGTGCCTTCAAAAATTGAGAACAGTTCATCGGTTGGGATCGTATCATCAACGGACAGGATTAGAAAAGAAAATGACGACAAAATACACAAAGAACCCAGCAAGAAGTATCCCTCCATAGATATAAGTCTGTGAAGAATGCACAGGATATTTGTATTCAATGTCACAGCATCTCATTTTCTCTCTCTCAGAGATCAAAACATATTCAACATACCTGCATCGTGGACCCAAAACTTAATCAACTGAAATAGTCAAATTAAAGCATAATGACAGTTTGGAGGAGAATAAACAAAGACAAATCATCATCGTGCAGGATTTAATAGGTCAAAGTTAACTTACTGATGGGTGAAAAGAGCACTTTGAAGAATTTCGGAACTGTTCAAATGTGCTTCTTGTAACCGGTGATCATATAACAAAGAAGACAGATCTACAAGCTGTTCCTCAAGGCTCTGTTATTTAAACAGGAAATAAAATCAACACAGCAATTTTGCAAGTGTAAATCCCGAGGCGCTATTCTGGTCATGGGTGACTTACGTCTATGTACTTCTCCCACCGTTCAACTAATTCATGTGGAAAAGGTTCTGGCAAGTTCGTTGTCTTTTTGTAGAACTTCTCCAACCACAATTCGGTTGTTGTCTTTTTCTTCTTGCCTTTGACAGGTTCACCAAGAGGGGTTTTTAGATACTCCGCAGCAAAAGTTTGGACATCCTGACAAAGCAGAAAGATTCCACAAGCATCAAATTATGCGAATAATTCTCATTTGAATACTTAGTAATGAAATGGGACCGAAATACCTCTGACATCTCACGAATTCTATGCAGTGCAGAATCCACACGAGCATAAATTGTGTTCCTCTGCCAAGAAAATAGAGTGAAACAGTTTCAGATACATATTAAACGTTACAAATTCAATTTTAACAAAACAAAGATAAAAGCAACACGAAATGTCAGAGGAAAAACAAGCACTTTTAATATTAATAGATCAATCTATCTAGTTCTCCAGTATTAAGTTCTGTAAGTAAAGCCATTCACAAAATCAGAAGTTTTGACAATGAAATGACCTTACCAAGGCTACATCCTGTAGCATTTTACTGACTTTAGAAGTATTAGAGAATGGTCCAAATGGGTGGCAACCAGTCGCCCAGAGCCAATTTACAATTGGCCTTTCATGCACATGAGATGCCTTTTCATAAGGTGCGCTCAACCCGCCCACAGTAGAAGCAAGTCCTGCCAATATGTGGCGCTGTGCGAGTGATGGAAAGGCATGCCTTCTCTCTATCTCCGAAACATAACTGCCCAGCATGGAATCACAAATGAATTGAATTATACAAGGGAAAATATGAAAAAAAAAAAAGAGGAACGAAAAAAAGAAATGAACCTTTCCTTCTTTCTAAGAGATCCTACATAAATACCACAGTGAAATGCTAATTGGGACCACAGTAAACAGTGTCATCCTTATGTTACAAACACATCATGAGAGGATACCACAGGACAAGTTCAGGCACATGTGCAAGGACAAAAGAAAAACCCAAATTCATTATTCAACTCCAAAGATAATCAGCAATAGAGTATATATAGTGTAGCCAGAAATTTTTTTCATTGGGGTCCACTTAATAGCCATCACTTCCAAAACTATTATACTTCAAATAAAGTAATTATTGTAACAAAAATACATATATAAATAAAATCATGCGCAAAAACAGTGTATTTGATTCAGCAGGTTGAAAAAAAACTTACATAGCGTGGAGGAATTGTTTTAGCAAAAACAGGATTTTTTTGGCAGAAAAAATAATCTTTTTGGTTAAATTGTTAGAAAACTATTCATACTAAGGAAAGCCTTGCTTGTGGTTGTTTTTTTATACAAAGACAAACTGCCTTGAAAAAACAGTTTGAGAAACAAAGAAGCTAAATGGTTATTAGGTACCAAAATCCATGTGGTAATAGAAAAGAGAGGTTGTTAAACTTTTGAGGCAAAAGTATTGAGATGATCACATTCATTCAAGTATCTCATTATTTTGAGAGGAGTCAACATGCAATAAGCAATATAACTCCTACTGTCAAGTGACTGTAGAAATTCAAGTCAGAATTTAGCTGGGCAGATGCAAGTCAGAGAAAAAACCGTACATGCAACATGAGAAATTAGCTCGGTAAAGAAAGAGCAACTAACATCAGTTAGATTCATCTTTTAGTTTCTGTTAAATACAGCTACTGTGGCACTAGAAACTTTTAAACTAGCGCTACTCACCTCAGAGGTATCTTTTCATTTAGATGCTGGAGAACAATCACAACATCTTTGCTTGTCCAAACAAGGCTTTCGTCCTCCATCATAAGATTTGGATCCACATCAGCCAGCGATAGCACAAAGCTGCAAAATAATACCATAAAACATTTAAAAAATGTAAAACGAATTCACAGCAGAGCAGGAGAGATTGGAAAGAAACACAGCTACACGAGCAAATTTATTGACTGATGCTACATTGATACTCTGAGCAAGTGAGCATCACTAGTTACAAGACAGGAAATCCCAGAAACTGACCTTATATTTATCAAATTCTTTGATCTAGTAGATGAACTTGAAGTGGAATTATTAAAATATATAGTACATTTGGATGCAATATAGTTTAACCAGTGCCATGAACACCAAGCTTCTGTGTCCGTCAAGACAAAGGAAGAAATGCTTAACGAAGTTTCAAAAGATATTACTATCTAGGTTGAAAAAGTTAAACTACTATAAATAAATTATTAACCACCATACGATGCCAATTGTCTGTACTAACAAATGAAAGGCCAAGACAATGCTCACACAGGAATAACTCTTGTCCCATAAGTCCGTTGCAGATCTCCTTGTTTCTTTTGCAATTGCTTTCTCTTCTTCTTGACACTATTAGAGGTTTGACTGGCCCAAAGAGGTTTATGCTTAAGAATTGAATCACTTGAACCGTTAGATTCGTCCATCCAGTTCTGGGGGATACAGAATTCAATTTCATTTTAGCTGAGTACAGACAACAGGATCTAGAAAGAAAAAAAAATGTGTATATATATATATATATCCTATGTACAGTAAATTCCCAAAAGCCAGCAATAATGTATTAGCATAATGATTGTAAGAAGACCTGTTGACGGAAAAATTTGCTTGAAAGAGCTGGGTCGGCAATCTCAACTAAACCTGCAGCAAGCACATCGCCAGACCGTTCCATCTCCTGCAATAAGCGATGGATACTTAGGATCTTCCAACAAGACATTAGCAAGCACAAGAAACCAAGAACAAGGTAGCAAGCTAAGATAGAATTATAGCTCAAGAGAGATGAGAACTCATCAGATTTTGCAAGATGCACCGGCTGTTCACCGGGCATCATCAAGATAGCAAGAAAATAGAATCAGCTCCTTGAGCAATTAAGATGATTTGGCTGATGCACCACACCAGGGAGTGGGCTTGCCAATGCCTCTTGAAGACCATTAATGAAGATTGGAAAACCAAATGTACCTTACCATTTCACAGCCAACTTTCCAAATGATTAATGAGTAAACTATAAACATGCAGCTATTTTTATCAACAGATAAATGAATTATTTGCCTTGTAATATTAGGTAATTCAATAAGTACAAGATAATACAAGAAACAAAGAATGATGAGCCTGTGCCATCCAGAAATGTTTTGGTATGAACAAGGGAAACCAAGCGTGTCTTTATCTTATCACAGTAGACTACCAAATGGTTAAAGACTAAACTGCAAACACACGGATACTTTTTACCAACAGATAAAATGAATCATCTGCCATGCAATACTAGGTAAGTCAACAAGTACAAGATAATACAATAAACAAAGAAAGACAAACCCACTTCTTTAAGTACAGCTCCATCCAGAAATGTCTTGGTGTGGACATGGAAACGTCCATCCTTTTTAGTTTCTTGCAAGGAATGACCCCGCATTGCTTTTGATACAGCGATAGCCAACTTCTCATGACTATGTAAAGCATACGAACCACCAACAATCACAACTTCTTGTCCATCATGAACCATCTTCTTCACCTGAAATGGAAAGAGAACAGATGGCATAAATTGTCAGTCTTTCTAGTTTTATCAGAGATGCCTACATGATATCAGATAAAACATTAAAAAGTAGTTCTATCATGCAATCTTAAGGTTATAGATGCAAAAGTCACATGGCTAATTAATCAATTGAGATCAGCTCATGCTAGTAAATTGACATAATAGATCTACTTGAAAAAAGGGAATATCTTATAACCAAAAAGGGAATTTATTTCATATTTAACTAACTACACAGTCAATTCATTGAGCGAAGTGTAAAAATTACCCTGTCCAAATACATTTTGTACTTATAAAGCAAATTTTTCGATAATTCAAAAAAAAGCACCGAGCAAAAGGGTTCCCTTCGCCCAACTAATTTGGATTAAGAGAAACTTGTGCAAGTGAGGCCATAGATCCATAAAGTTATACAATGATTTTTAATTGTGATGGAGGGAGTAAGGATGTATTAAGTTACAGACTGGGGGTAACACTCTTTATATAGACAGGAAAAGTTTCTTTTGCAAACTGAACTTGGATGCCCTCCCAGTCCCAGTTCTTTTCTGGTATAGTAACTGATGAGAACAATGATTGGGATACTCAGATCCCTTTTCTGAGATGAAACAAAGTCTGGTCTACAAACTTACAAATAATATCTTGGTTTTCTCAGCGATCTCCACATGAGTATATAAACTCCCTTTAAGCATATTAAACATTCAAACTCCACATTCTTAAGTTTAGATTCTTGGATGGAGAGAAAAACAAGGCAATTGAATGCATAAATCATTTTATCAACTACTTTAGGTTGGAGTTCTTCAGAAAATTCTGTTCTTGCTTTTATTAATTGTTATCCTACAAACAAAGTACAATGAACAGGAAAGTTACTTGGCACTACACCAATTTTAGAATTCAAATCAGCAAAAGTTTCATATAGAGAATAACTCACCTCTGATTCAATTTCTTCAACATTGATGCTGTAATTATGACCGTTCTCAATAACATTATATCTGTTATGATTATGTAGAACAATGATTGGTATGAGCAATCTTGTTGTCAGATCAACAGTCTCAAACCTAAATCCAAAGAGGAAATGCAAGTAATCAGATTCTGCAGAAACCAGGAAAAATATAGCGAGCATCAGATCTGCTACATGGTTGACACTCAAACCATGATTTGTTTAATTGTCCAAATAGTGTCGGTGTTAGGGATAATATAGGAAAATAATGATGTCACATCCCCTGATCAATGAACAAAAGACTTCATACATGTACCTAACATCTGGAGCCACAACATGCTCTACCGTGGTTGATATTAAAGCAGCAAGTTGTCCAACAAAAGTATCACGAGTAGAATGATCACCAGCAGCACCTACACCTCCTGGAAACATCATGTTCCGTATGCGCGGCAGTGTTCTGGAACTGACACTTCCCTCTTCAGTTTCAATCTTTCCATATGTGCAAGGGCCCGCTGACAGGTCGATCACGACAAATCTGAATAGTATGGGCACGATATTAAACTCGGTAAAAGACAGAGAACTGAAGAGAGCATTTTCTGAAATCAGGGCACTGAAATTAATGAGCCAAGTACACAATGCACTATAACATGAACATCTATTTCTAACATCATGAAAACTTGCCACAACATTGCAATTGTCCTCAGATTCACAACCATCAAAGTAATTTACCTACTGCAGTTTATGTCAAGTCCAACTTGATAGAAACTAGAAATCCACAGCTCAAATAAAATATTGTGAGTAGTTGGTAATAAACTTTCACATGATTTTCAATGGAGTTTCATATGCCAGAAATAGGTTTTACGATTTCATAGATTACTATTTCAAGGTAACTGTATTCTGAAGCTGAACCAAGGATCATAGCTTAAAGATTTCATGAAAAAGAAGAAGAAGAAGAAACGTATTTTCTAGTTGCATCACCTCATACATGCTTGGTAGAAGTTCATGTGATATTGAGCAACAAACACACCATAGAAGCAACATTTGCCTATTAAGTACGAATTTTTTATTCAATCTAAGTACTTAACCACAGAATATATTCAGAATGTTATATTTGCATTTTTATACGATCCAAAGTTAAACTCAAGGAAACTTCAGGCACTTTTTTCGACCAATACTTCAGGCACAACCAATACTGCTCCACAAATGATTCTCTCTTACTTCAACACATGATACCAAGTTGACCGCATTAAGTACCTGTCCGAACTCAGCCAAACTTGAGTTGCTCCTCCTCCGTTATACCGATACCGATAAATGTAATCTCCCTCTTGTTTCCTCAAATCTTCATCAGACAACTCCTTAAGTTTTCCATACATCAAATTGTCTAGGTCAATTTCCCTGTTTCTAGGATCCATTCTCACCTGCAAGGGAGGGTCAAACCAAGGCACACATGATCGCAAGAAAGTAAAATCATACACCATTATGCAAAATACCAATATAAAACTGAAACCAATAACAATATAGTCTGGAAAAAACATTATAAGCATTTGACTTCAAACTCAAAATGGTTATCTCATATGCAAATTAGAAAACAAAATGAACTGATTTTCTCAGAAAAGAGAACTGAAATTGAAAACCATACCTTATCAAAATTTACAAGAAAGATTGCATTAGGAGCAGGTCTGTCATTATCTTTGGCAGAGTACTCTGAATTATCCATATCAAATATGTAGGAATATAGTTTGTGAAATACTGGTTCCACGGTCGCTGCTTCTACCTCAAACAATGGCACCTCCCTTCCAAAATCAGTCTAAACAAAAGGAAAGACAGAAAATTCAGAACTTAACTTAGAAACGCACTCCACCTAACAACCCCCCAAAAAAATGAACATATTATATTTACAGCATCACTCACTTCTCTTGCATTCCCAGCAGGAACCATAGTCTCTTTCAATGCCTTCTCAAGCGCAATCAGTTCCGGCTGCCCAGCCTATTGTCAAAGCAACACAAAAGGCACAGCTCATGTCATTCCTATCATTTAACAAAAAAAAAAAACGATAAAACAAAAAACTACTAATACTCAGTAAATTCTCCAATTCTCCCATTGTAATGCATCTCCTGTCTATGGGTCCCTTCATGCGAGACCCAGATGCGACCCACAAACACTGAAATATTTGCTAAAAATGTATCGGGACATTGGTAGCAAAGATGATTTTCCACTAGAACATTACAAATACAACCTTTTGACTTAAAGCTTGCAAAATACAATTACTTAACAATACTAACTTTAGGGAGAGCTTACCGGAAACACGTTAAAAACGACATGATGTTCAATATCAAGAGGCTCGCCAGTCTCCATACATGAAGGCCTGTGAGTTTGGAAGCCGATCTTCAAAAACTCTTCTAATTTATGCGAATCTACACCAAACCTATACCCTCCATCACCATTAAAACCTACGAGCACTACATTCACCTCCAACGGAACCTGAAATGGAACCTACACGATAACACATAAAATCAAGCATCTCATAAACACAAAATAAAGAAATTCAAAGTTATCAGAAATGCAGAAATCCGTAGTTGAGCTTAAAAGGACGTAAAATTTAACCAAAACAAAACAATAGATAATCAAAGCTGGAATTACGGACTATTTGGCAGCTGAAAATAAAAGGACGCAGTTCAGTGGAATTACATTTACTAAATAGTTCAAAACGAGGTCAAAATTATTGCGAGTCTAAATTGTTATTTTAACCTAATTGTAGCCAGATACCTCGGCGCGAGAGTGGAGCATGCGGCTGACGTCGGATCGGACACTGTCACGGACATCTTGAAAAGCGCTATGATGCCACTGAGGGTGGCCGGGGTCACGACGGAAGGCTTGTGGTGTTGAGTCGGAGTGAGGCAAGATGAAACCCAACGTTAAGTTTAATAATAATAATAATAATCCGCTTGAGATGGATTCCATAGCCATGGATTGAAGAAGAGGAATTAGGGATTTGATGGATTGCGAAGAAAGAAATAACTGCTACCGCGGATTCTGATATCTGCTATACGTCAGGTCAAGCTCACTCACACCGGGAAAGACCACCTATACAGCACTACACTGGAAAATGGAATTGAATTTTGTTGATTTTGATAAAAATGCCCTCATGTTTCTTTGTTGATTACGATATGCTCCCCGAGAGACCAAGGCATGGTTGACATGTCGTTCAAGTTAAACAAACCTCCCCCCTCTTTTTTTCCACATTATTATGCTCACCTCTCCAGTCCTATCACCCATCCATTGCACTGAGGCTTGGGGATTCATTAATATCTTGCTTTGAATCGTGACAGGAAAAAAAGAATACCTCTTGCAGTCAAGTCTCTTGAATTATAATTAAGATATGTTTAATATTGTAATATATTTTTAAGCAACAGATGTTTTTAAATATTATTTTAATATATTTTTAAATAAAAAATATGCAAAAAAAAAAAAAACTAACATTTCAACATCAAACAAACACTAAACATATACATGTAATTTGAATGTGATGGTTGTCAGCGTAATATCAATACTAGAATATGGGTTTTGTAGCAACCCTCACACCTTGTATGATGTGAGATGTCTTGAGAACCATCGACGGAGCTGCAGGATGCCCTGTCTACATCCAATCAGCGTATTTGCCTAAACATGGTGGGCGTAGCGCATAACATCCACTGATTTCAGTCTAACGGCTTCACCAAAAATAAAACACAGCAGCCACTCTATTACGCTATTCTGGTTATTGTTACCAGACCCGATCCAGAGTCATCCTGGTCTTCCACTTGAGTTGCTAGTTCGATCCATGTAAACCTGATTTTTTAACTTTTAAAAAGAAAATTTAAAGTTTTTTTTTTTATTGTTTGTTAAAGTACTTTTTTATATAATTATACCAAAATAATATTTTTTATTTTTAAAAAATTATTTTTAATAGTAACGCATCAAAATTAACTAAATACATCAAAAAAACTATTTTAAAACAAAAAAATAAAAAAAATTAAATTTTTTTAAATCGCAAAAATAAATAAAACCTTTGCACTGCATATCACGTCACCTTACATTTGAAAATATAATAAAATATAATAAAAATTATTTTACAAAATGTATTTTTTTCCTTGAAAATACATCAAATAAAATATATTAAAGCTAAGACAAAATTAATTTTTTTAAGAAATATAATTAAAACACCATACCAAACACCACCACCGAATTCCAGTATTTTAACATCTCATACTGCAGACTGCAGCTCGACAACTTCCTTGCATCTGCATATGCTGTTCCGTTAGAAGACATAATCAGGGTATACATGGACTTAGCCGCTATTATTTTTAATTTTTTTCTGGCAAACAACATTTTACAAATTCATAATCTCTCAAATAAGAGAGGTCTTGGCATCAGCATCCAGGCACGGCAACCGCTTTGTCAATGTGCAGCTGTACAGCCATACATATTGATATATGTCTTGATCTGCTGATATGTTCTTGGGAGTTGTCCACAATAAGGCAGCAGAAATATGGCTTATCAGTGCTCCAAAGCACTTCGGATGGAAACTGGTGGGGTTTGCACTGCGCCTTTGGATATGAGATCGTGGTTTAAGAATAAAACAATTACAGTTATATCGTCATGAAAGTGCCTCCGAACCTTCTTGTCAATCTTCTGCAGATCTGAATATCTCGTTTCTCTTTTTCTTGCTGCTTCTTGTAGGGCAGCCTTGACAAGCCTTTTGGCACTTCCCTGCATTATAACAAGCATCCGTTATGAAACAACTATATAATTTTTGATAATGGTGCATGATATACATTTCCGTGCACAAATCCATATCCCAGCAATCCACAAGTCCTATGGAAGATAGAATTGGCACGTCATGTACTTTTGTTGTCAATAATAGCCATCTAAATTGCCAAAATATGCATAAAGAATTCATGACAATTCACGAGTGCGGAGAGGAAGTCAATCTAAAAGGTCAGTTTCGAGATGCTATGATGATGCAAATCAATAATATTCAATCTCATGGAATGATTCCTTGGCATACATCCCAGCTTATTGATCCACAAGCTAACAAATTTATCAAACACATTTAACTCCAAGGCTGCTCTATGTCTAATTATACATGAAAATGAATTGACCATGGATTACATTGGATATCAATGCATAATCCACGCACAGAACTAGAGAAATTAGATAGTGGATGAATAATCCAAATAAGATACAAAGTAACTCATCGATGAAACTACCTGCAGTTCTCTTCTGTGTCAAAACTTTAAAAAAGATCATATTAACAATTCATGAATTATCTGTGACAAACATATATATATATATAGTGCTATAATGCTTCCATTAGTTTTCATTCCAAACTCTTCCAAGAGATTTTGCTTTACCATATATATCCTAGAGAAAAGGTCATTTGAGTTCTTTATGAAATAACTAAGCATGCAAGTTTTAGTAATAAGGCTAACACCAAGCAGCATATGAGTACCAAAATAAGGTTAAAACTTTATGGTCATTTGCTACCTAATCAAATAGAAGCACAAAAGCATGAAAGTAACTCAATGCAGAAAGCCTGACTACCAAATAATTAAGTACAAACACTTACTGCTCGTGGATTACTGTGGACAATATCCACAACTTTTTCATTACTCAATTGTTCCCAAAGACCATCAGATGCAAATACAAGGAATGAATCATTCGGATGGAGAGGATGTGAAAGGATAGTTGGATTGGCACTCAAGATTGGCATGTCCATTGGTTCAGGAAGTCTGAACTTTGCATCAATCGGTTCCCTGTTGAATCGTGCATGTTTCATATATACATCTCCTATGGATCTAGAAACCTGCATCCAATACAATCATTGAGTCCATGATAATATTATTAGTAAAGGAACATGCAATGAATATTAAGAAGCTAGATGCTGATAATCCAATGCAACCCACAATGTAAACCAAGGAATTTCCATAACATTTGACTTCAAAGTAACCTTCATCAATGCAAAGGCTGGATGAAGAATATTTAAATTCTCTTTCATAATAAACATACTTATTTCCTACAGTGTATCAACAATATAAAAAACAAAGCATCTAGCTCGATATGCGGTGCATTTTATCTGTTAGCACAAAAAGGAATGCCTGGGACACTGAAATTTTTAGTTACCTGGAACAAGGAAAAATATCATCCATCAAATATTTTGCTTCTATAAATGAAGCCATGCTCTGACCAATGACTATAAAAATGATCTCAATTATACTCAAAGACATATATGCAAGACATGGATTTGTCAGAGCATGTAAATCTTGCTGGGGTTTGGTATTGGTTTATATGTTGTTCTTTCTGATCTCCTGTTTGTGGTTCTTGCACCTTGTAGACACAATTCTATAACTCCAACAAATTGTTTTAAAAATAATTTTATATATCCTAAACAGGAAAGCAACAGGTAAATTGGTATAGCATTAACAACCACAACAAAGTTGATGACTTCCTGAAAGCAGTCAGGACTGGTCTTACCAAATGATAAATAATGCTATTTTGTATTTAGTTCTCAACCCAAGAACCACAAAAATTCCATCCAACCTAGTAGTTCCATAATTTATCACCCCGAAAGTGTTTTTTTTTAAAAAAAAAAAAACTTCAAGAATAGAAAAGCACCTAAGACGTGTTTTAATTTGAAATAGTCTGAAAGTTAAATTGGGATTTGAAATAACCTGAATAATCCCCTTCACTTTCCAAACTCCACGCTTAAGGACAGCAATCTGGGAATCATTTGGATGTAAGTCCTCGAGTTCGTGCCTGATGGCCTCAAGGTTTGCATTATGTTCAGTTGATAATTGTATTGCAGCAATGCCTCCTGTGTTGCCGACTTTCTTGCCCAGCACAACACGGGAATCACCCAGGTTTGCCACAAAGAGGGTCTGTTGACATATAACTCCAACTAGACAGCATGACCCAACTGTTGCCATTTGGGGACGAGTGCTCCATAACTCGGACACGAAATTGGTAAACCCTTCCTCTGTTAAGCAGAAAGCTCTTTGGATGGTCTCACTTGTCACAACACCCTGCGTCTCTGCTGAAATTGGTGCATAACCACAAAGCCTAAGATTGCCAACATAAGGCACAATCCTTTTCCAAAGTTAAATGAAATAAAACCAAAAAAAGATCAAAATAATTGAGAAACAAAAATAATAAAAAATAGAAGATATATGCCCTGCTTTTTCACTGGAATTCAAAGTCTCAAATCCATTATCCTCGAGCAAATCTATTTTCTAACTAGAGCTAATGCATTTGGCCAGCACACATTTTAGAAGCAATGACTTAGATTTCAATCTAAATTTAAAGGCCAACATTGTGTTGTTTTTTGGGTATAATAGCAAGGAACTAGGCAGGTGGCTCTACTAAAAACTAATCATAAAGCTTACATTTAATCACCCTGTTCCAAGTTTAAACTGTTATTTAAAGTACAAAGCATTGCAAACTCATAAAAGCCAATCAAAAGCTTACACAAAAAGCAAAATCCGATTGAATATCACTACAAACAGTATCCATGAAATTGACAAGACAGAGATAACCACAAACGTGAACAGCTCCAAAAAACTGCATCACTTTCAGTAATTAAAAGCAAGAAAGCTACCGATAGGTACCAATACCTTCCAATCAATGATATTCGCATGCAAAATTCCATCTTTAAATACCGATAATTGTTTTTTTATTAATTTATAGTCCTAAAAAAAGAAAGCTGCTTTCTATGATCCAATTAAACTATACAAAATAGTTTTTCATCTAGACTCGCAAAAAAAGGAGCAGAACCTGTCAAAGTCTCCAAAAAAAAAAAAGCAAACTGATTGAAAATCCCACAAGAAGAACCCAGCAAAGTTTTCTTTTAAGGCAAGATTTTAATAGATATAAAAGGGCTGATAAAAAAAATGTTTTTAAAAAGAACAGACCTTGAAAGTGCCTGAACAAGTGATCACAGACAAAACGTGCAGCTTCAGGTCCACCATGACCATCATAAACACCGACAAAAGTTCCAAAAGGTCCAGACTCAATCTGGCTTTGGTCTTCAAGTACTTGATTAGCTTGAACAACAGCCATTGAAAATTCACCAGACCCATATCTTCCAATATCTCTATACCAAAGCAACCCATCTTTCCCTTCTTTGCTGATACCAACAAAAGACTGAAACTTTGTACCACTGTTACTACTGCTACCTTGCCCAAATGGCCTAAAACATAAAGAAAGCAGATTCATCAATGCCTGAAGCATCCCACATCTCTCAATCAAACTAACCCCCAAACCAAACCAATCTCTCCCACTCACTTAATCTTTGTTGATGTTTTGCAGTATGTGTTTTTAATATAGTATAACGATCTAAATTTATTGGAGCTGATAGTGATAAAAGAAGGGTGTGCTCGGTTGTAGAGGAACAGAGGAAAGGTCATTACTTTGTTGAGGAAGAGGGGAGAAATGGTGTGGGGGATGCTTTTGCTGGGTGTTGTTATCTATGTCTTTTGTTTGTATGTATATATGCATGCAAGTAATGCATGTATGTCAAAAGAAAGTGTCTTGGGGATGGATCATGTCTAAAAAGGGTTAATTTTCACTTTGGCTTGGGACATTTTTGCTTCTTTGCCCAGTTTGGTTTTTTTTTTCCTGATTTTTTAACTGTGAACTGTTTATGTGAATGGTGTATGTACCTCATACCTGGCTGAAAAAAAAAATAGTTTCGATACACAAAAGTTGGTGAAGACTCTTAACATTAAAAAGTAAAATATGCATAAAGTAAGGTTTAGATACAATGGAGTATAGATTTAAAAAAAAAAAAACCCAACGAATTATAAACATGAATGCGAAAATAAAAATGTCAAAATCTTTATGACTCTTGAGGCGAATAGAATAGACAAGCGAAGGAAAAGACGGTTGCAAAGATTACCAGGCATCCGCCTCCCCTGGTCTCATCAACATAAGTGTTTGGGACTCGATATTTTTATTTTATTTTTGTAGTCAGCAATTTCTCTTCTAGAAACTGCGGTATCTTCAACCATGTTGATTTTCTAACCTTAGTTCTAGTTCGAGGGGAAAAGCTTTTTCGTGTGGTTAAAGCTACTTCGAAAATGTAGCAAATCCTTTTTGACGATTGTTCGATTAGCGACCAATCAACAAAAAATGACAGAGTGGGTTGATAATTATAAGTTGCCGCTTCTCTCTCGGTTGTTGACAATAATTTAGCTGTGCAAGACATTTCGTTAGTTGACAGTTTTATGATCACATTTGAAGATGGAGACGCCCACCCCATTGCCAAAAGAGAGCTGAAAGCCACAGCTCCACTGACATTGCTGCAATGTTGTTTTTTGTTGTTATTATTGGTCTTGCTGAAACACCTGGGCCTATATGCTGCCAGGGAAACACGACAAAGAAAGTGTTCTGTACTCCTCAAAAATCGTAGTCACTGTGTGGTTTCTTGTGGTTAAGATGTAAATAATGTCACAGTACACATCAAGCTAGTTTCCCAATTTATGAAATTTCGAACATGAACCGCTTCTTAGTTGTTGAGGATTTATTCAGGGATAGAAGACATCATTCTTTTTCTGCGAACAATCCGAGGACACATTGACATAAGTTAAGCAGAGAAGTCTCTTTGCTGCTAATCCTACAGTGCAACGTGGTACCCAGGGCGGCAGCGGCCTGCTTCGCATCTAAGAAATAATTTGATTTGATATAACTTGCTCGGCAGCTGAACTTGATCATGTCAGATACCTCATGCGCTTGTGGTAGCTTCGAGTTCTATCAAAGCTCAACTTGCTCGTCTTCATTCCATTCATAACAGCAAGAACTGCTGACATAAATTGACCCGGAAAATAGTCCATTCTTGATTGGGGGGCAACACAAATTTGTGTTTCCGTTGTATAATTCCGTAGGGCCGATTGAGCACGGGGAATTGGCATAAGATTTTCCTTCTCCGATTGTCATTATGTGGCACATGAGGGGACATCGCACACAATTTTATGTTCCTGCTTCGAGACGTAACTGAAATGATGTTTTTTTTAAATTTTAAAATTTTTTTAGGTAAAAAATATTTTTTTATATTTTTAAATTATTTTGGTATTCTAATTTTAAAAATAATTTTAAAAAATAAAAAAATTATTTTAATATATTTTTAAATAAAAAATACCTTAAAGTGTAATGCTTACTACAATCTTAAACAAGTCAAGACATGATATCATCATGGAGATGCATTAATGTCTCACATGAAACAAATCACAGACATGTGATCGCGCGGGCATGTATATGAAGGGATGATGTGATTTTGAGTGATTAAATTTATTTGATTTTATTGATTTGACTCTCTGGTTTTTAATTTTGTTCCAGTAAATGTCTGAGTTTTTTTATAAAAAAAATTCTGGACATAAAGAGATTTTTTCTGATCATGAAAAAAATTAAAGTTTGAAAAGCAAAATAAGTTTCCTACATCTAAGCCATCACTATTTGTTTATAAATATATATAACTATTGTTATTGTTATTTAATTTTCATCTAGATTTATATAAAATTTTCTCGTTAATAACTGCAGTTTTAAATATTATTTTAGTTGTCAGAGTCCACGTCATCATTAACAGACATATCAGCATTTAATAAAACACACTCACTTAAAAACTTTATTATGAAAAACTAAAAACCCAATAAT
>Ga0325402_1001831_pt1 | contig 18055 bp, 13 predicted proteins | sample PopdelMetagenome_22_FD_207212 | JGI IMG/M metagenome (GOLD analysis project Ga0325402, IMG submission 207212) | Populus deltoides microbial communities from Bellville, Georgia, United States - Xylem-PdKOR-R3 | ecosystem: Host-associated > Plants > Phyllosphere > Stem > Wood/Secondary xylem... | reverse complement strand
TGACTTACAAATAGAAAAGATAATACCTCCAACGCTACAGTATCATTCACAGTACAATAAATTTATATTCACAGTAAATACATAGTACTTTTCATATATATATATATATATATATATATATATATATAATAAGTAACTTAAAGGAAAACCAGAGTAAAAGTCGTGGAAAACAACTGTGCAAATTCACTGTTAATTATTTTTTAATTTACAATATATTCATGTACAATAAAAATTTCACGCGTTTTAGAATTCTGTTAATAATTAATAATAATAATAATAATAATTTAGAGTTTCTGTTAATAATAATTAATATAATATAATAATGAAATATCTGTCAGGGATTACTACTAATTATTTTTAAAACTGGAATTAGAAGAGAGGATAATTGAATTTTTCTATTCAAATATAATATTTTTAGTTTTTAAAATTTATACTGGTTTAAGAAACATATTTTAGATGTTTTCTATAATGGTTTCTATAACTTTTATATAAAAAAAGACATGAATAATACGATTTTTATATAGAAGCATTTTTAATTAGTGTTATAAAAAATTAATTTTTTATTATAAATTTAACATAAATATTTTTTTTTAGCTAACAATATAACCTTTTTATGATAATTTCTAATTTGAAGAAAATAAAATTAATATTTTTAAAAAATAAAGAAATAAAACCAAGTAATTTGATTAGATTCAAATTCTTTAAAAATTAAAATTTATTTTTATTGATTTTTTTTATTCCAAACCAAACTTTCAAGCTATATCTTATTTAATTTACAGTAAATAAAATATAAAAACAATCTATTAACATGTATTACTGTTAAAGCGATTGCCTGACATGAAACGAAAGGCTGAGAACGGCCCAGCTAATAACACTGCAAAATAAAATTATTTAGCCCACAACACAGAACCAGAACCTTTGAACTGACACTTAAAAGCCAGCTTCCTTTTTGGCTTCGCGACGACAGGAACTTCAATCAACAACTTGGTGCTTGCTAACTATCTAGCTCTGTAATTCAGACATTCGATTCCCTTCTTCCTTATCTTTAACTCACTGAGTCCCAAGATGGTATTGGTGGTGGCTGTTTGGTTTTTGTTTAGAGTGGAAAAACAGTGAAATTGCGTTGTGTGTGTTCTTTTGTTTTCTTAAATGGTAACGGGTTTGGGTTCGGGCTCAGGGTCCGATCCGACTTCAGACTCAAACGGGTGGGGACGAGCTCGAGGGTTAGCGCTGAAGTCTCTGGTTTTGATTGGTGGGGTGTTACTAGTGAAGAGACTGACGAAGTCTACTACTCGTTGGGACCATGCGAAAATTGTAACTCAATCACTTACTGGTGAAAAGGTAACGTTTTTATGCTTCTTCTTTGTTTTTTAGTGATTTGGAATTCTGGGTTCTAGTTGAATATTGATTTTGATCTTTTTTTGGTAGTTTTCGAAGGAGCAAGCATCTAGAGACCCTGATAATTACTTTAATATCAGGTACTTTTTTTTTAATTGTTTTGTTTATTTTTTAATCATTTAGTGAATGTTGTGTAAATGATGAATTGGAGTTTTAATTGTTTTGGTGAAATGAAGGGAAGTTGTGTAAGTTGTGGATTGGATTGGAAATTTTAATAAAAGTTTTGATTTTTGTGAAGTGAATGAATTGCTTTCAGAAACTTTAGTTGAGGGTTTTTGTATTTGGTGCAGAATGCTTACTTGCCCGGCAGCAGAGATGGTGGATGGTTCAAAGGTTTTATATTTTGAACAGGTTAGTTTTGTTTACTGCACTCCTTTTAGGTTCAGGTGACTGATTTCCGATTTAGTGAAAATTATTAAATTTTTTTTTAGGCATTCTGGAGAACTCCTCAAAAGCCCTTTCGGCAGGTATGCTGTTTTTGCTGCAGTCTATATCATTATCAATACATTCGTGTTAAGGTCTAAACAATGGCATTTGTGGCAATTGTGTCCCCATTCAACTTGTTTTTTTGCTTAAGTTTGATATTTGCATCAATATATCTTGAGGGTTTTTTTTTATTAGATTGCTGTTCCTTGAAAATGAATTCCCACGAAAGGCTTTTGCTATCTGTATTTGAAGTTTAAAAGGTTAAGTGGTTGACTGGTCCAAAAAGAAGATATTGTTGCGAAAATGATTTAAAATTTAGTTGTCATGTTATCCGCTTTAATTCCTTACTAGTTTACATACTTTATTCTCTGTTCAGTTTTAACAATGCTTATGTTGGAGATAACTGGCAAGTTTATTTTTGCAGAGGTTTTATATGGTTAAGCCTTGTCCAAAGGAGTTGAAATGCGATGTTGAGGTGAATTTCTTCTTTGATTCACTGTTCTATCAGTGCATAATATCTAACTGTGCTTCCTTATAATGTGAACTCATGTTTAAATATGTGAATATATCTCTCTGTAACTTTTTAGGGCGCACTTAGAAAATCTCCAGCATCAATATTGTTTATACTATTAGTATAATACTGCTATACATATTTAGTGTTTGTGTCAAAAGAAGTGCCTTTTTTTTTTACTGACTATATTATCTTCTCTATAACTATTTTTATTACCTTTTGATCTTTTACAATAATGGTTTCTGAAATTTTATCAGTCTCGTTAATTTCATCAGTGTTGTGATTCAATTATTATTTACTCGGAAACATGTTCAGACTTACCATCAAACCTTGCATGGACTTCTTCTCATAGATGCTGTCATATGATTTCTTACTGTCATAAAACCATGAAAACTATGTATCATCCATGGATATGGTGCAAAACCATTTCCCTTTTGGCTTACCATCAGTGTTGTGATTGAATGGTTATTTATTTGGAAACATGATTCTCAGACTTACGATCAAACCTTCTATTTTCCCTCTCATTAAGTTTAATCGGTGTTGTGATTCAATTATTGTTTATCTGGAAACATGAATTTCATTCTTGCCATCAAACCTTGCATGGGCTTCTTGTTGATGCTGTCATAGTTTTCTTACAGTAATAAAACCACGAAACTATGCATCATCTGCGGATATAGTGTGAAACAATTTTCCTTGAGCGCTTTTATTAGTGCAACTATAATACTTCTTTGTGGTTCTCAATTGTAAAATTCTTATGAATGATTGACTCCTATCTCTTGTCCTGTGATTAAATTATTGCCTCTCCCTTTGCTTTCTGATATAATTTTAGAACACCTTAAATGGTATACAAAACCTTTTTTTTTTATCTTCTATTCAATGGACAGGTAGGTTCGTATGCCATTAGAGATGCAGAGGAGTACAAGAATTTTTGCGATCGATCAAAGGACCAGCGCCCACTGCCAGAAGAAGTAATTGGTGTAAGATTTCTAGACACATTCAGATTCTGATTCTGATTCCATGAGGTATTGATTTTATTGGTTTTTGGATTGGACTTTGAGGAAAACCTCAACTATGAATCTCTCTACGTCTCTGATTAGGTGGGTTTTGAACCTAGGTGTGATCATAGTTGAGTCGGTAAAGAATGGCCCATGACCTGCAACCTAATAACCTTGAAGTCTCCTTGACAAATTTGTTCAGAATACTCAAAAAACTCAAAGTAAAGACCACATTTCTTTGTTTTACTAATGTAAACCAGATGTCTAGACGGTGCAACTGTTCCCCTGTCCCACGCTGCATCTTTTCTCCCTTCTCCATCCTTGTAACATACCTACATCATTTGGAAAACTGTTGATTTCTATAAAATGCTACATTTGCAGAATAAGTAGAGCAAAGCCTAGGAATGTTTAATAGTGACTTATGTTTTGTCCTGATCTTATGAGAAACGATTAATTTTAATTTTGTGAATAAATATTACCTCTGAGACTTCTTAATGATTTTGCATTGTTATGCATGGTGCAGGACATTGCAGAACATCTGACAACAATACATCTCAAACGCTGTGACCGTGGAAAACGCTGCTTATATGAAGGCTCCAATCCACCTGGTGGATTCCCAAATTCCTGGGTACTTGTTTTTCACCCTCATTGTCATTTATTAAGTTCTCTATTTTCTCATTCCTAGCAGGCATATTTTCTGACACCTGAGAGCTTTAGATTAATGCCACTTGTTTTTCTAGAAGAAGAAACATGTTACATAGTATTAATATGGTCCTCCTTCCTTTGACAGAATGGAGCAACCTACTGCACTTCGGAACTTGCAATCTTGAAGAATAATGAAATACATACCTGGGATAGGGGATACGATGACGGTGGAAATCAGGTTGCTTTCATGGTTACGCATTTGATTTGAGCATAATTTTATTTGGGAGTGAAGTTGGATCTTATCTTTCTTCTTTTTGTATTCCCTTCATTTTATGTTAACATTATTTTTGGTTACAGGTTTGGGGAGTGAAAGAAGGACCTTACGAGTTCAAGCCTGCACCAGCTTCTAGTGTCAGTGAATTATTTTCTCCTTTAAACCTCCCCCCTCTCCAGTCGATGGAGAAAAGAATAGAAGGTTCATTTGTTTTGCAAGTGTGATCGCTTGCTACATGTATAATCAACCACGGCATGTAACGTATCAAACTTCAAATTATTTCACTAATTTATCTTGCCCCCCCGTCTGTGAGACCTTTCAGCAATTTTGTCTGGTTGTATAGTTATCCTGTTATATTGCTATTACAATTTACAATCAATGAACGTACCTGGATGATGGTTGAGGACTTGAGGGATTAAATCATGATTACTAACAATCATGTTAGGATTTGAGAGGCATATAGGTGGTGGCGAAACAGGTCAGAGGATTGGGCATATGGTGGGAATGCACAAGTTGTAGCTCCAAGGAATCTAATCTAATTTAGGTCATTATAATCATCTTCAGGAAATGGAATGTTTGTCTCTCCCCTTTTATTATTAGGCGATGCTATTTGTCAAAGGAGATGTTGCACAAATTTCTGACTTTGTTGATGCTGCAAGCCCATCAAGCTTTTGTCTTACCGCCAATTTACCACCTTGAGGATCTTTAAACAAGCTACAACTCCAACCACAACTGCGATTGGCAATGCTCGCCTGACAAGTTCAAATACAAATCATTAGTACGAACTACAGCAAATAAGCTATAAACAAAGTACTAAAGGAAGATTGCGTTATTTCACCAGTTGTAAGGAATCATGCATACCCAATTGCTCCATCTCTCTGAATCTGTGTTTTACGTGCTTTTCGAACATCTGTGTCATTATCATTTTTTGCCACAGCAGGCATGTATTCCCTAAATCTCCTTTTAGGAGCACCACAAACTACAAAGCATAATTTAACTCGGTATTTACCATAACCCTCCTTGTAATTGTCATCTAAAAAGGCCTTTAAAGGTTTGAAATTTATCACCATCAATTTTTTTTTTAATGTCAACTGCTTTTCCAGCATTTCCTTTATGATTAGATAGCAATGCTTAAATAAACCAATTGTAAATGCAAAGCATAAACACTAATAGCAGAAACTAGACATGATCAATTGACTTCTTGTGGGATGGCCACAACGTATTTCTTACAGTGGAGAATGAAGATTCTATTTCCAGAGATGGAAGTTACTGACCAGGGCAGAAGTAATTATCAGGTAGCTTTTCAAATGGTTTTCTGTCATTGTAAATATACCTGCACCACCATGATTAATTAATTATATCAAATTCCAGTCATTCAACTTTAAAATGCTAAAACCAAAGCAAGAAACAATCAAGAAATAAAAGGAAGGGGGGGGGGGGGTTGGATAGTACCCGCAATATCTACAAATGTAGGCTTGCTTGGCTGCAGCACGCATGGAGAATCTTGGAGCAGCAGGTGCAAGGGGCTGCTGCTGATGCTTATAAGAAGTAATCAAGAGGTGAAGTGAAGGAGAAAAGAAAGATGATTTTAGAGCAAAACGATCAGTTGGTCCTCTAAGGCCAACATTGTTGCCTGTAAGAGATAAAAGACAAGGTGATGGTGATGGTGATGTTTTTGTGGCTGGAAGCCTCGTGGGTGCATGCAACTATGCAAGGCCATTTTTTCAGGACCTTCTCCTCTTCTCAGTCTGTCTTTGTGTAACAGTAGTGAAGAGAAAAAACATGTGGTGATGAGTGAGTGAGTTGTATAAAGAATGGAGGTAAATAGTGTAGGAGTATACGAAGTTTGGAGAACAAGCGGAAGCGTGGCTTTCATGCTCCCCACACAAGCAAGCTCCTTCTACCCACTTCTTTTTGGCTTTTCCTCATCCTTGTTACACAATGTTGTGGGACAGTCTGATGCCTGTAAGCTTTTTTTTTTTTTTTTTCAGGTTTTGAATTCAGGCGAAGATTACAGTTCTGCTCAAATTCACTATTGGACAATTAGCTCTTTCCCCCCTCTTTCTTCTTCGAATGATGATAAAAAAAAATACCCGAAGGGAAATGTCCATTCTAACAGCATTATTTTAATTCGAGAAACATGAATTAAAAATTTTCAATCAACACATATTACAAGGTTTGATGTTGTTGCTTTAAAAATATTTTTTGATTAAAAAAATATTAAAATAATAATATTTTTTTATGCTAGTATATTAAAATTATTCAAGAATACCTCAAAAAACATCAATTTAATACCTTTTCACATGAAAAACAATTTAAAAATCATTTAAAAAACAAGTTGTAATGCAAAAATAAAACTCACTGCTGTGCTTTGTAGTGTTGATTCCAATTTCAAAACAAATTAAAAATAATAAAAATAAATCTCTTCTTTATTTATGGATACAATTTTTTTAATTAACAATGGAAATAACTAAAATTTTACTTTTTTAATCTCTTATTTATTTATGGACACCATTTCTTTTTAATTAACGAAGGAAATAAAAATTTAAGTACATTTCTTGATGGATATGTTTGTTTGTTTATTTCTTCCTTTCTTAGTTTTGTCCAACTTTAACATAATTATATCTCTTTCCTGATTTCTTTCCTCTCTCTTACTTTCTTTAGTTTTAAAACTTTTATTGTTGGCATAAATCAGAAACCCTAACAACAATTTAAGCTTTGTTTCAGAGCACGGGTGATATGCTACCATGAGGTTGTCAATCAACGGGATCAGAACATATTGCAGACCCCATTTAAGGTTTCTTCACCCAAGGCAGAATACGACTAACAGTAACATCCTTGACCCTACATAATGGATGCTTAATCTGACATATTAAAGAGAAAAACCAAGATTTACACTTTAGGTAAACAGCCGCCTTGATTAAACCAGCTTCGTTGGAAGGACTACCGGAGAGGCTGCTAAGAATCTCTTCAAGGAGCATCCGGTTATAGCTGCTACCAAGGTTTCAGGTCACCAACTGGACCTGCAGTCCAGTTCAAGATCTTCTCACCTGGTCTCAGGTAAACACTTCTATCATGAGGCAATTTTCGTGCAAGTCCATTCAATACTTGATGGAAAGCATCTCCTGGTTGAGCAGGTTGTGGGAATAGCATAGCCTGCTTCATTGAAGGGTTAGCTAGCAATCTCTGCTTCCTCAATATTACTTCAGGTGGAATGGAAGTGAGTATGGTGTCCAAATTTGGAACATCTTCCTCATCTACATACACCCCAATTTCTTCCCATGGGATTGCATCAGCAAAGGGTAAAACAATGTCGTCTGCTATAATAACAGGGATACAGCCAAATATCACTGCTTCAACCAATCTTGGACTCCATGGGGCCCAGCCAAGGGGACACAAACAGAAAACAGCCCGCTGCATATCTTCGTAATATGTTGCTGGGTGCTCTGTGGAAATGTCAAAAAGCGGATTGTCCTTGAAGTTCTCCCAGACCGCTGCTCTAGCACCTCTGTAAACTCAGAAGTAAATTGATCAGTGATCTCCATTTAAGCCTCTATCACATAAAGGATCATTGCTAAAACATGACATGTATTCTTTCTCTTCCACTCAGCTTAGAATTGAAATGAGGAACTCCATGTATTTGACTTCTTTCAGTCTAATTGAAATACATGAAAGGATCATGATTCTAGTTTCACAACCCATACATACCCTACCAGGTTTCATTTCTGTTGGCATGGTTCAGAAATAGACGTAAGCCTTCACATTCTATGGAAAAGACTAGAAATAATCGAACATCTAATTGCTTTATTGAACATGGAATTACCTTGCATAATAGCCACCTTCTGGGTCATTTCCTACATCATAAAACAATCCTCTGAAGTACACAAAAATTGACCTGGGAGTTTTCTCAGGAATCAGGTGGGTTTGCATTTTCTGTGGAGGAGCATATGGAGGAACAGTAATGGAACCATCTTTTAAGCAAACATGATTTCTTTGTCCAAAAGTTTGCACCAAGGTGGCACGTTGGAGCAAGGGAAGAATTCCTCTTTCAATAGCCTTCTCTTCCTGCAAAAATCATGAACAAGGGAACATAAAATAAGAGTTGATGGAAATAAAAAGAATTGCCAGAGAACAACACTTTATTACTAATATACATATGCAATTAGATATAACAGAAAGATTGGAACCCCATTAGCTCTTCAGAAAACCACAATTCAGGTCAATTGATTCAAAAATCCAAATGCATTGAAAAAGATTGTTGAAAGAATCTGAGGGAAAGAAGGGAAGGTAATGAAAAAAGAAAAGGGTTTACTCACTTGATAATGGAAGCATGCTCCAAAGTCGTGTGGCACTACAAAAAAGTGGTCAGCACCTTCCGTCCGATTCCAATAGGGCCAGTTTGAAGAAATAAGCTGTATAGCACTTCTCATCATTCGCGGTGATTTGAAAGGCAAAGGAAGGCCATTTGTTGTCAAATCACAGGTTGTATATACAGGAGTATAAAACCAATCAGCTTCATCGGGGTTTAGGGTTCTAACAGGGCTAGATAATAGAAACCGATGCATAAAGATCTCAGCTGCGAACATGTGGGTGAGGCATCTTGGGTCCTTTTGTAGAATCTTTTTATTGTATTTTCTTGGAAGTTCATAGACAAAAACTTTCAGCCTTCCAACAGGATCATCTTCCAAAACATCACCAGCACTTCCTGCATGTTGTATAGATCAATCATACCTAAAGATTTCTCATATATTGAACTCCAAAACAACTTCTCTAGTTTCAAAAATCTACGCATTACCAAATCTTGATGCAATAAATCTCCTGTATGTAAAAGAAAAAACTTGACTTTCATTTTAGATAGCAAGAATAAGCCTTCACTTTACCCTTTCCTCGCCTCCACATTTACAAAATTACATCTCATATTGCCAATTGTTTTTATTGTCACATTGTTTTCCACGAGTCTCTATTCAAGATGCCATGTGGGTCTAACATACAATATTTGGACAGTTACATATGGCTAAAGCGTTATTAATTTCAACTTTTCAATCTCGAACTGCATACAAAATGAACCTTCAATGTGATCTAGCTTTCCAGACTTGGGCGGTTCCTTTTCATAGTGCATGTAATATAAGGACAAAGCACAATCAGAAACTAAGAACTAGGATAGCTCATACACTATGGCCACCTATGTCATCATTAATAGAAATGTGCCAGGTGTTAGGCACATTAGCACCCATTTACACATCAAGTTGTTTCCCCAACATGGAAACTCAAGACGTTAGAAACCTAAAGAGAAATTTACTTCCAAAGCACACCCCCCAGCTAAAACTGTATTTCAGAAGGGTGTTCTATCAGTCAAAAATTACTGGGAAGCTAAGCTATTCTGACTGTAAACCACTTTCTGGAAAAAATCTCCGCTAGAATTCTTCACTGGGCATCTAAAACTTCATCTTTGCTGGAAGATTGCAGTTCATTTCATCAGTTATGTATAGCATCACAAATTATAGGTGCAATATAATTAGCTTGCCAGCTAAGGTTATTAGAGAAATGGAAAGATAGTGCAATGCTTTCCTTTGGAAAGGTGATGACTCTGCTGCTACAGGTGCAAAAGTAGGCTGGGATTTTGTTACCTTGCCTAAACAGGAGGGAGGCTTGGGTATAAAGAAGCCTAAAGAACAGAATGTGGCTTGTATTGCCAGAAATATATGGAGTTTGCTGTTGAAGTCTGGTTCATTGTGGGTTGCTTGGTGCCATAGCTATTTACTATGAGAAAGAAGTATATGGAGTGTGAGCATCCCACATGACCAACTGGAATTGGAGGAAAATTTTGAAATTAAGAAGCATGGTTTGGGATTATTTGGTGCATGGTAATGGTGGTGGGAAGTGCATTTTTCTCTGGTGGGATAACTGGCATTCTTAACTCTTTTCATGATTTGATAAATCAACAAAGAAAGATTACTTCAGGACATTCCAGTTAGTTTCAACACTGAATGTTAAGCCTCGATGCTTAAATACATCAAAGAGATGCCATCACAATTATACCAATTTAAGATAATCGGATCAGTATTCCTCCCGCAGGAACTGCTTAAAACATATGGAGAAGTACCTAAATATTATAGAGAAAATGGTAAAAAATACACAATATCAACTCATTTCTAAAGGTCCCCCAAATTTCAACTGGACATACTCAACTTTTACTACACTGGTGGACATTCGGCAATCAAACTAAAGTTAGCAAATCATCCATTTCACCTAGATTTAAGCAGATCCCAAAAATCCACAAACCCAATATATGCCAAACAACTAAATCAAATCCCAAAACTAACTTGACCAAAACCCTACCTTCAAATTATTAAAACCTACATTACAGTTTAAAGACCACAAATCTATCCACTAATCAACTGCAAAACTATATTAGACCCAAAACAAAATAAAAAATGATAAACCCAACAAAAATTAATAAACTTCAAAAAACGGTTAATTTAAAGAAAAACCAACCTGAAATCCTCTCAGTGTGTTGACTCCTGCCCAGCTCCACAGCAGCAGTACTCAATACAAAACCAGCATACCAAAGAACCCCAACAAAAACCCATTTCCAAATCTCCATTTTCTTGCTTCTAATCCAATGAAATCACACAGAGAACCAAGTTTAAGGAATCAGAGAGAAGGAAAGGTGGGTTTTCGAGAGGATATACCCACAAAGAAGAAGGCTTTATTAGCTTCTGAGAAGAAAGAAGAGATTTTTAAGCTTTAAAAATATTATCATTACAGTTGAAATGTCACAGAAGTAGTTAAGAGAAAGTTTTCTTTAAAAAGAATTACAAGAAATAGACGACGAGCCAGAGATCTTGATAGAGAATCTGCATCAAGAAACACGCAGAGAAGATTCTTAAGGCTATTTTTTAAGGTTTTTTTATTATTATTTTTTATTGCTGCCTGTGTGGTTTGATGGAAAGTCCATCTCATTACCAGACCACAGCCAATGTTTTTCAACAATTCAATTTCAACCTGCTCTTTTTTTTTTTCTTTCTTTTAATTAATTTCAGCTTTAAAAAAAAAAAAAACTTAATGTGTATATTTTACGAAATTTGAGGGTTTTATAGCAGAAGCTTTGCTGGTGACAGCAGCAATCGTTGCCATTAATGAATTGCTTAAGATTGCTAATCACTGATGAAGAAAATGGGTGAATAACGTCAAGTATTGGACAATGTTGGTCAAAAAGAGACTCCTACCAAATCATTGGGCGGTGCCATTTGTAAATTGCACGGTAAGAGTACGTGGTAATTGGCGTCCGTTAAACGATATTTTTTAATTTTTTAAATTTTAAATTATTTTTTTAGATGATATTAGAAATGAATTTTTTAAAAAATAATATTTTTTAATACAATTTTAAATTAAAAAAACTTTGAAAACATGAAAGAAGGTTAGGTTCACTAACTGAATAGTATTCTATTAATAAAATCAAATAATTGAAAAGATGATTTGGTCATTTAGCATAGTAAAGACCAAACCTAACAATTATTTAGATCTGGTGCATGTCAGATCCAATAATATTTAAGTTAGAATATAACTAGACCTAGTAGAGCTTGAGTTTGTCTAGTGCTAGACTCAGCTCACCTTTAGAATAGTGTTATGTTAGACCACTGTGCCTAAGAAAACAGGAAAATTATATTCGTATATATTTTTTATCCATCTATTTTTAGTAAAAATATATAAAGATATACAGAAAAAATATGGATTCATCATGTATTAAATGACTTAGCAAAAATGACTTTTAAAAACATACATGACTTATAGTTTATGACAAAAGAGTTATTCTAGTTCTTAGTTCATGTTTGTGCTTTGTCTTTATATTACTTGTGAACTGTCCAAGTCTGGAAAGTTGGATCGCGTTGAAGGTTCAGTTTGTATGGAGTTACAGATTGAAAAGTTGAAAATAATAATAATAAGAATTTGTTCAACTAGTCATGTTGTAAATTTATTTTTTAATAGTTATAAATTTGAGTTTTTTTAAAATCACTAAAAGTTTATATAATTGTTAATTTTAAAATTTATGGGATTAGTCAAAATACATATAAACTAATCCAGAAATCCATATTAATAAATAAATAAAAAGTTAAAAAATAATAACGTTTTAGCTATATGTAATTGTCCAAGTATTGTATGTTAGACCCACATGGCATCTCTAATAGAGATTCGTGGAAAACAATGTGACAATAAAAACAATTGGCAATATGAGATGTAATTTGGTAAATGTGGAGGCGAGGAAAAGGTAAAATGAAGGTTTATTTTTGCTATCTAAAATGAAAGTCTAGTTTTTACTTTTACACACAGAAGATTTATTGCACTGAAATTTGGTAATATGTAGATTTTAGGAACTATAAAAGTTGTTTTGGAGTTCAATGTATGAGAAATCTTTATGTATGATCGAGCTATACAACATGTAGGAAGTGCTAGTGATGTTTTGGAAGATGATCTTGTTGGAAAGCTGAAAGTTTTTGTCTATAAACATCCAAAAAAATACAATAAAAAGATTATGTAAAAGGATCTAAGATGCCTCAGCCACATGTTCGCAGCTAAAATCTTTATGCATCGGTTTCTATTATCTAGCCCTGTTAGAACCCTCAATCTCAATGAAGCTAATTGGTTTTATACTCTTGTATATACAACCTATGATTTGACAAAAAATGGCCCTTTTTGTTGAAATTCAATATTAACTAGGATTTATACTAATAAGATTTATAGTTTTTAAAAGTTTTAATATTAGTTATATGAGGAATCATTAATGAAAAAAGTTTTGTAATAAATTAATTTATTAGAATTTTTATCTAATTAGAATGTTAGATTCCTTATTAGATTATGATTTTTTTTAAATAGTTTAATTCATTGACTAACTAGGACTTGAAACTTATACATAGGTTTGTAAACTTAAGCATAATAGACAGGTTGAAAGAGATATAGAGAAAGGCATGCATTCTCTATTTCAACTAAATTTCGAGATAGAAAAATATATCTTTTAAGAAAATTCTTAATAAAATATTATTTATTTTATTTTGATTCTTGTTCTTGTATACCTTTATTCTCCTCTTCCATCACGTTTGCCTTTTAAATCACCACGAATGATGAAAAGTGCTATATAAACTTGTTTATTCGGACTGGCTTTATTGGGATTGGATGGAAGGTGCTGCCCACTTTTTTATAGTGTCACACGGCTTTGAAGCGTGCTTTCATTATCAAGTGAGTAAACCTTTTTCTTTTATCATTACCTTTCCTTGTTTCCTCGTATTCTTTCGACAATTGTTTTCTCAATGCATTTGGATTTTTGAATCAATTGACCTGAATTGTGGTTTTCTGAAGAGCTAATGGGGTTTCAATCTTTCTGTTTATCTAATTGCATATGTATATTAGTAATAAAGTGTTGTACTCTTGCTATTCTTTTTATTTCCATCAACTCTTATTTTATGTTCCCCTGTTCTTCATGATTTTTGCAGGAAGAGAAGGCTATTGAAAGAGGAATTCTTCCCTGAAAAAACTCTTAGGTCATTTTTTGTGTACTTCAGAAGATTGTTATATGACGTAGGAAATGACCTAGAAGGTGGCTACCATGCAAGTTAATTCTATGTTTAATAAAGCAATTAGATGTTCGATTATTTCTACTTTTTTCCATAGAATGTGAAGGCTTTAAGTCTATTTTTGAACAATGCCAACAGAAATGAAACCTGCAGGGTATGTGTATGGGTTGTGAAACTAGAATCATGATCCTTTCAGAAGTCAAATACATGGACTTCTTCATTTCAATTCTAAGCTGAGTGAAAGAGAAAGAATACATGTCATGTTTTAGCAATGATCCTTTATGTGATAGACTCACATGGCATCTTTTTAGTGGAGATCGCTGATCAATTTGTTTCTGAGTTTACAGAGGTGTATTTAATACGTCAAGATTTTCAAGGTTTGTTTTTCTCTAATCGATAGATCTTTTTACCTTCCCCATGCGTTTTGTCTTCCCGAAGTGGAACTGATTGGATTCTTTGAAACCAGTTGTCACCCTGTTATTGGAGGGAATCTTTTTTGAGAATAAAAAAGATGGCTAATCTTTAATGCAGGAACTGAAAAGTTTCATAGGGATTCGTTGTGATACGACGGGTCCCTCTTCCACCTAAACACGCATTAGTGAAAGCAAGGTTCGGTCTGGCTAGTGTCAGACCCAGTTATAGTTATATTGGACTTGGTAATGTGCCAAACTCCGGACACGTTGAGTCTCGTAGTGTGAAATGGTTATCCTTCCTTGTGCACACCCAAGGGAGGGTTCTCATTCTGGGCTTGGCAGTGTGCTCGTTTCCTTGGGCGGGTTCAAGGAAAGAGGGTTATCAGGGTTTTTTAGACCTGTTAAAAATAAATTTATCACTTTGTTTTCCCTTTGTTTCTTATTCTGCATCTCCCTAATTCTTTATACCCCGCCAGCCCTCGTTTTACTAAAAGAACCAGAAGAAGACCACAAAGGTAACTGTTCTAGGCTTTGTTGCCTTATACATGCTTCTTTTTCGCTGTTGTTTTGTATATGTAGTTAGTTTGTTGGTTCTGGTCTTTTTGGATGTTGGGTTTTTTGTATAGTGCACAATTCCGTTTGATGTTGTTGGGTACATCTGTTATGGTTGATCTTTGTTTATGGGATATTTGATTTATGCTTCCTCTACACCTGAATTTTGGTGCTGCTGATTTTGATCCCACCTAGCACTTGAAGGGAGGGTTTTGAGACGTTGGAATCAAATTGTGTCGATTCACTAAATTTCAGAGCTTTTGTTTATTTATTTTGCTTTATAGTGCAACCTTGTAGCTGTGATTTTTAAAGTAATGGAGTCCATGAATCTAATATTTTGATCCCTATGTCTCTAAAGCCTAATCTATCAGGGTGGAGTTTTCCTTTAATTTTTATGGGTGTGATTTGTATTTCTTTAGGATAAAAAAAATTCTGAATTCTCTCGTCCAATTTGTATGTATATGTAGGTATGTATGATCCAAAAATCATTTCTCAATTTGGAATCATGTATTTTTAACGACACAGTACATATGTGAAGCCCTAGTTAATAACTTCTTTTTTTCCTGTAAAAAGGGACCCTAATTTGATGGCAACGTGGTTAAAGAAACCCTACCACCGCCACCGGTACTACCGGAGATGCAACAACAAAATGGCGACAACATGTATAGTTTATCAACGAGGCGTAACCACAAGAAAGCAAAACTACAAGAAGTAGTTGCGACGACTTGTCAAATTAGAAGTTGGAATGAAATGGACCATGACATATTGGTTATGATAACGAACAAGTTAGTGAAATCACTTAGGTGGCGGACATTGGATGATAATACCATGTATTTCTGCAAGCCATGGCTGTTGGCCCTCCTCGATGCTCTCTTTCCTCCTGGAACAACTCTTGATCTCCATTCCTATGACAAATTTCCACCAGATAGTTATTGCAATCGTGCACATGGAAGGTATTTTTTTCTTCTCCACTTGGCGCTTGGTCCTTTTCGACCTCAAAACCATTACACCAAGGTTTTGTTTGGCGAATCACCCGCTGATTTCTTTCCATGGGAATATTTTGGTTCAAGGCAATGTTGTAACCATGTTTATAGTTTGTTCTTAAGTAAAACGGTTGTGTTTTTACCATCATCTCTATTATATAATTAATTATACGTACAGTCATGAACTAATATTTCTTCCATGTATATATGTTTGTTGATGGACAATATTACTATTGCAGGTTGGCTGTGGTAAGAAGTATCTCATTTCCTACTACTAGCATCGACCAATTTTTTGTTGTGGGGGCACTTCTACCCTGGAGAAATTTGGAAGAAGTGTGCTGCAATGATACAATAGTTAAGTGCCTTGCTAGATTCTGCAAGCGTATTCATAGTCTAACCCTTTTTGGGCGCATAAGCTCTCCCACTGCTTCTTTGATTGCAGAAAACTTCCCTGCACTAAAGCGTTTGATGATTTCATCGTGTGTTTTGTCAGTCAATGCATTGCCAACTATTTTGGATGGGAAAAAGAAACTTGAATATCTAGATACTAGCCATTGTTTTTGTGTTGATGAGAAACATTTGTATAAAAAACAGGTGAGGGCAAAGGAATGGAAAGAAGAGATATATGTGAAGGCCGCAAAAAATATCAAAATACATTTGCAATGTGCAAGGGAAAATTGTCCTCCTTGTTCTCACCTGTATAGATAGATGGTTCAAGTTGTTTTAATTAATTTGGTTAAGTTGACACTTCGTAGGTAGGTTGCAACGACAATATTTTTGGTCTGTTTTATTCCTGTAAGAACCCATCCACATTAAGATGTTTGGTATTTGTGTCTTTCCTTGAGATATTTTTGGTTGGTTTATTATATTGTTGTCAACTTGAGATTGTCTAGATTAAAGGCACAAGTTTCTCAATTCCACATATGCAGTCTTAAATTGCGTCATCAACTATATAAGTTGACCTGGTGCTCTTAATATTCCTTAATTGTTTTATTATTTTGCATTTTAGTTGAGTGTTCTCATAATGATATGATACCTCCAATTAACCCTGCCGCCTCACTGAACTAGGGCAATTTTGGATTTTTTTTTGTATATTTTACTCTCTGAAGTGTTTTTTTTTTTAATTGTATCCCTTAATGGAAGGATTTTTTTGTGAGTTGCTACGTAAACAATGACATCTGGAGCTGCATTGCATTGTTTATTTCTCATTGAAATGGTTGCTTGGTTTTTGGATTGGACGATATTGGGTCTCGCTGTAGTAGGGACCAACTCTATTGGGTTCTGGTGGTGGCAACACCCTATGCTATTGGGTCCTCCTAGGCCGCAGGACCCAACTCTATTGGAAGAAAAGAAATCAATCAACCCAACTCTACTTAGGGTGGCAGGGCCCAACTCAAGTGGGTCTGCTGGGTGGCAGGACCCAACTCTATTGGGTCCTAGTGACTGCAGGACCCAACTCAAGTTATTCAACCATGCGAAACTACTGTGAAGCAAAACAATTTGTAATGATTGGATTATCTAAAAATTCTGAAATTTTGCGTGGAGCTTTTTAATATCATACTTTAGCTTGGGTTAAAATTTCAGAATTTTTAGAGAAATTTAAAAATTTGATGAAGAATCATAAATTGACTAGTTTTATGTAAAATAAAAAAATTTGTAACTCTTGATTTGGTTATCAAAAAATTCTGAAATTTTACGTGAAGTCTTCTAATATGATATCTTAGCTTGGGTTAAAATTTTAGAATTTTTAAAGAAATTCAAAAATAATTTCAGAATTTTTAAAAAAATTAAAAAATTTAATAAAAAATCACAATTTAACAGGGACAGAGAGAGGGGGAGGAGTACCATGTATCACAAGGTAAATAATACAACCTCTCTGTCACTCCTCTCCCTCTACTTGATGCGATAAAAGCTTAGCGAGATGAATCGTTGTTGACCCGTTTTCTGCCCTATGCTTTCAACCAAGAGTTCAGTTTCCAATTTGCCAGGCAGGAGGGAGAAGAGCATGTGAAAGATGTGCAAATAGTCAAATCGTGGAGCACAAATTGCTTGATAGATATCACAAAATAATAATAATAAAAAAAAAACGTCACTTTCTGAAATTGAGGAATAGAGTCGTCTTTTTCAGTTTAGAGCGTGTTTGGCAGTGTGGTTGCGGGTGTTTTTCAAATAGCTTTTCGTGCCGAAATGCATGCCAATGATGTTTTTTTATTTTTTAAAAATCATTTTTGACATCAGCACATCAAAACGATCCAAAAAGTACAAACCGCACTCAATTTTAGCAAAAAA
>Ga0325402_1001830_pt1 | contig 18059 bp, 13 predicted proteins | sample PopdelMetagenome_22_FD_207212 | JGI IMG/M metagenome (GOLD analysis project Ga0325402, IMG submission 207212) | Populus deltoides microbial communities from Bellville, Georgia, United States - Xylem-PdKOR-R3 | ecosystem: Host-associated > Plants > Phyllosphere > Stem > Wood/Secondary xylem... | reverse complement strand
CATATTACAAGTCTGGACACTACGTACGAAAGCAACCCACTTCAATCATTCTTTCATAAAGCCTGCAAAGTGCATCAATGGAAGCTCTGTATGTAAAACTACCAGGGGTATGGCCAAGCTGTATCATTTCCTCCAAAACCTTCATTCCTCTAGTCGGATTCCTAACTCCACACCAGCGAAAAAACAATACATTAATTGTAATTAGTATTAGCATCAGGCTTAACCTAGTCCTTCACCGTCTTAAACAATGCATCGGCATCCTTGACCAAATTACACTTGCATGAAGCATCCAACAAGTTAAAGGCATTCATTTCGGGCTGCACTTGACCCTTATCCTCTTCTTCTTGGCGAATTTCTGGACTCGGTCAGATACTTCTCGGTATAATTCCTCAAAATGGTTACGAAAACTCAGCAGGAACCACATTCTTGTTATTCCTCTTCAAGTAATCAAACATGCCCAGACTATTCGAAACAGCTGCTTCTTATATTTCGTACTAGTCAAAATATCAATCATTTCATTAAAAGCATAAGGCTCTTGGGAATAATTCTCTTGATGCCCTGGCCACATAAAGAACCTGAACGCAATCTTTTCCTCGAAATTAAGCCTACCGAGCACCTCAAGGAACAAGTCAGTAATCAGCTCTAACCTAAGTTTTCGAGGGCTTTCTCCATATTATGATTATTATGAATACAATTCGAAAAACTAGAGCTGCCCATTAAAATTTCACAAGCTCTATCAACACCACACTCTCTAACACGATTTCTTCTACCTGCCACTCTCAAATGTCTGCTCTAATGGAGCAACATGGGAGCATAGAAATTACACTAGCGGACAAATTTAAGGTTGTTGGAATAAGAGAAAATGAAGGACTAACGAATTTCTATAGAAAAGCAAAGAAAGGTAATTTCTCTTAAAAGCAGATAAATATACAAGAATTCTCCTCATTTCTTAAAAATGTTAAGATTAAGAAGAAGAAGAAGAAGAAGACCTTTATTTTCTTCTGAATTTCAATAAAAAAAACTCCATGACTTTAAAAAGGGAAATCGAAATAGGATGTGAAAATAGCGCTGGAGATTGGCATGCCTCTATCCGATTAGACTGTCAAGCAATGGCAGCACATCAGGAGCGGATAGTTGGAGCTTGCTTGGAGCGTGTCTGTGCCAGGGAGACTCAACACAACACAGAGAGAGTTCATAGCTATATATTAGCATCCGTAGGTGGGCGGGCTTGTGCTGGGAGATTGAATTTGCAAATCAAATTAATTGGGTTGGCGCCTCCATCTCAAATTAATTTAAGGTTCACGATCATAATTAGTTGCCTCCTCTGCCTTTTGAATAAATAATGATACTTTACTAAATATTCTTTTTGAAATGAATAGATTTTGATGAAGTTAACAGTTTAGACTTTACTGTGTACTTGTTATTATGGTGTGTGTGTTTTTAAAAAAATTATTTTTAATTAAAAATATATTAAAATAATAATTTCTTAGATATAAACATGTCAAAAAAATCTAAAAATACATAAAAACTATTAATTTAATGTTTTTTAAATAAAAAATAATTAAAAAACACTTTAAGTTTAAAAAAACATATTATAATACAAAAACAAACACTCTACTTTTAATATTCTTACTTTTTATACGGGAGAAATTCATTTCAATCAATGAATAAACATATGGATAAGTATCAACTAAATAGATATATTTACAAAATAAGTTTGATCTAGTAAAAGAATAGTTCAAGTTGTTGATAGGTTGAAATGAAAGTCTGTTAAGATTTCAATAAAGTATTTAATTTAAATACAATAAGTTAAATAAATTATTTGAAATTGATAGGGGAATTTTTAGCATGTATTTTCCACTATTCATGCTTGATTTTGAAATATTTTGGATGTGTTGCATAAGTTAATTAGAATTTTGAATTCTTTTTTGAATTATTGAACTCGTGGGAAATTAATGTATTTTTATATACTAGATTACTGACTAGGTAGAATACGGTAGTAAAATCAAACATTGATTGATTTTAAGCTATAAAGGAAGCTATACAACTAAATTCCAGGCGTTCATCATCATTTTCAAATATTTGAGATGAAGGTCTACAAAACATATGAAGGGCATGGAACTTAATTTTGTTGTTTTGAAGCCCAAAAAGCGAGTCAAAAAACAGAGATTGAATCAGACCCGAACTTCCTGGACTCCAAATGTTATCTCGGGTTATGGCCCATATCTCAAGTCTCAGAGGTCCAAAAATTGCAAGATCGGTATTGTTGGAAAAAGATTTGATTTTCTACAATTTCTCCAGAAATAGAGATATTTGAATTCGCACGTTGCCTGCCTCAAATCTGGCCCACAATACCTGGATAGGAAAGGAATACGAAACAGAGAAGGAAATTTTCTTCTTTTCATCTGGGGGTAAAAAGGTCAGGATATAAAAGAGAAAAAGAGGGGTTCAGCGGTTGAAATAGAGAGACACAGAGAGACCTTAGAATACACCAAAAATAAGAGAGGAGGCGGCACAAAGTGAGACAAAAACAAAGACAAACAGGGGTGTTGTAACCCATTTTTGGGTCCCTGCACACAAAAAAAAGTACAAAAAAAATATAATCGAAAGAAATCCAAAAAAATAATAGCAGTAAAAATGAATTGGGGGACCTTTATTCCAAACTGATGAACATGCATGTTTAAACATATGAGTATGTTCTATATGATAAACTCGTCCTTCAAGGGGTAACACATGGTCGTAACTTTTGTATGATGAAACAAGAGTTTTGATTCTTACTCAAACTCTGTAATGGAAATTTCTCGAGTGACGACCATTATGTCAACCACAAGTCTTGAGCTCAAGATGCTTCAAGAAGGGTTTGCTTTGAAGCAAAACAAAGGTAGCACAAATAACTTAAGGGTGGGTTCTATTCATTAAGTGAGACAAAGGGTAGGTTGACTATCTAGTCTCAAAAAAGGTTTCCTATCTGCCCAGTGATGATCTTTGTAAAGACAGTACAGGGGCGTTGCGAGAAATGGTTAAGGCATGTATACCCACCATTACCAAGCAGGCACTCAGATATGAGTTGGGTGTTTCACACATCTGAACCCTGACCAATAACCATAAAGCAGATCATTAATCCCCCACCTAACTTATAAGCTTGTATGTACTTCTAAAAATTAAAACGTGATGCATGAGGCAATTCTATACATGCATGAACAAATATGTAAAAAATTTAAAATGTGTAAGAAAATGCATATTAATATATAGTAAACACGCAAACCACAACAATAACACAAAAATTAGACAAAACAAAGTTTAATCCACAAGGTCCCCACTAGAGTCGTCATTCTATCGCACATAAATTGCGACGTCGCGGCGATATCTTCCACCCTCAAGTGTATGGTGTCTCTGTCTAGCAAATATGAGGAGACAAGGAATTCTTGTCTTTTCTCAGTGGAAAAATAGAATGGGAGTCGCCACCTAGTATTCTGGTCACTAGGAACTCTAATTGATCTCAGAGATCAAGTACGGAGACTAGTTGCGTAAAGGGAAGGTATTAGCACCCCAACTATGCCCTACCTAAGGTAAGGTGCATTGTTTTGTTGTCTGATAAAATCTAAGGTCTTGTTGTGGTTTCTAATTGTCAATCTGTTTACGGTTTAAGAAAAGTCCTTCTTTGTAAGGAGATCCTTATCTTATCGAGTAAAAACCTAACTGTTCTATGTCATCAAAAGAAATACCTTTATAATATCAGGAATACGTTTTACGTATAAATTCGTAATCCCTGATACTAAAACAAAATAAAATATTTTTTTTGGAATTTTTGAAATATTGGTCAAATTCTCATGACTTTTTAATAAACTAGTTATGAAAACCAAAATTCATGCTAAAACATATTTTTTAAAGTTTTCTTTGTTGTATGAAAATATAATATGATTTTTAGCTTTTAGAGACTTAGCCGTATGCATGAAAAAAAAAACCAGAGGAATAGAGAGAAAGAAGATAGGAGAAGAACATAGATAGAGAGGAAAGAACCGAGAGAAGGAAAACATAAAGAAAAAGAGAAGGAGAAGACGCAGAGATTGGCACCTCTACACGAGGAAGAAGAAGAAAAACAGCAGCGCCATTGTCTCCGCCACCACAACCACCGCAGACGACAATAAACATGCCCCTTCACTCCAGATAATCTTCTCTCCTTCTCTGCTCCGTCTTCCTTTTTTTTCTTTTTTCATGCAGAACGTGAGCAATTCACGTTCTGCAACAAATGAAAATAGTTAGTTGGTTACTGTGTTGTGCATAGTAACCAGCTAATTATAAATTGTTGGGTCGGTGCTAGCCCATTTTTATATTGGGCCGGTGCTGGCCCAGTTTTATGTTGGATCAGGTCCATCCCGTTCCAATTAAAAATATTTTTTCAAAAAAACATTAGTGATGTTTTCGCTTATTTTTCTATCCATTTTGGTTAATATCGATTTATATTTTTACACCATAAAAATACAAATTTGGTATTAAAATACCCGATTTCCGTATGCTAAAACAAATTTCAATACTAGATAGGCCACGGGTCAAAGCTTAGACAAGTGGGGGTCTTTGGTCGGTATCTTTTTTGGGCTTTACAGAAAGAGGGAGAGGAGCAAAGCAGGGGAGCGAAAGCTTCTTCTTCCAGTGCCTCGTGCGTCCAGGGGAAGAAGAAGACCTACAGTGTCGTTAATAATGCAGCTTACCTTAGATAGGGCGTAATTGGGGTGCTAATACCTTCGTTTTACGCAACTAGTCTCCGTACCCGATCTCTGAGACCAGTTAGGATTCCTAGTGACCAGAATACTAGGTGGTGACTCTCATTCTATTTTTCCACTAAAAAAAGACAAGAATTCATTGTCTCCCCACATTTGCTAGATAGAGACACCATACACTTGAGGGTGGAAGATATCGCTGCGACGTCGCAATTTACGTGCGACAAGGGGGACAAAAATCAGAGAAGATTTGAGGACACCTATCTATTCTACTATCATTCTTTGCTTTTAAGTGATGTTCATCGTATCAAGTTTGTTTCTATTTAATTTAACTATGGAGTAGACTTTTATTCTAGGATTTTTGATGTAACCTTTTTATAAATATGTGAACAATTTTTTTGATTGAATTTACATTAAGTTGTTGAGTATTTCATTTTATGTTTAATGCTTGTGTATGTTTGGGCAACATCTGTATGATTTGAAATTCAATTTGAGTTTGAGAAGTGATAATTGTTTTAGCTATTGTTTGAAATACCTTAAGAAATCTATAAGATAGAGATATTCTAGGAACTTTTGTAATCGTTAAACGTTTTACGGTATTTAATAAATTCCGACAAGTTCATAAATTTCATAAAGTATATGAAGTTTGCTAGTCGAAATAATTCATTGATACTCGAGAGAGATTAATGTTTAAATTAGAAAAACCTGATTATCAACGCAATGAGTAATTAATTCAATTAAGAAAGTTCACATAGGAATAGTTACGGTATGTCAGAAATCTTAAAACCAGTAGAATTGAATTCAATAATATTTAATCAGTTAATTGTTTGTTTTTAATTATTAATTTTTGTTTTGAAAACTATCTCATTCGATTCCTCAAATAGATCATAATTTAATAGATTTTGGTAATTAGTAGTAATTTTTATAAATTTTCGTGAGACAATAATTTACTCATCACTTTATTACTTGTTACGATTCCTGCACTTGCAAAACCAACCAACAAAAATTGATATAGTATAAAACTTGATTTAATTTTGTGGTTTAATTCATTTATTTATTAATCTAGATCAGAGTTTGATTAAGTTAAATTTAATATCAAATTTAGTTAAGAACTGACCTAATTAAATCCAATTAATATAATAGATAAACTTATAATTTGACCAACCCCATTAAAATACATCCGATTTGATTTTTTTTTTTTTTAAAAAAAAAGACCACGTGTTTTCAATTTTTTTACTGTTTAAAATTTATTTATTTATTTACAAAAAGAGATAAAACTCCAACTTGGACTTAAGCGAGTCGCGACGTGGCTACTTTTAGAGCAGGTTATCTTTATGTACGGAAATCTTCCACGTGCCATGTCTTCTCAGTGGCTCATAAGATCCGAACGTAGACGAAAAAAAATCCAGAGGAAGGGAAAGTGCGCATCAGTATTTAACGGATCGGAGCATCTTTATGATAATTTAATTTCATATGATCTCAACTCTTTACAGTCCAAAAACTCTGAAACCTCATTTCCAATGGCCATTCCTAGTAGTTCTCCAGATTGGTCAGTACCTTCCATTAACTCTTGCAGAAAGCCTCACAAGGTTATCTTCACTCAAACATGCAAAAACCTTCACTTTCTCCCTCTTCCATGCTTCAATATTCCTGTTTTTCACGTGAATTCTTCTAGTTGTCCATCCCCTATCATAGAAGAAGAGTCATCCACGAATTCTCCTGTCATCCCATTAGACTTGAGACTTGAAGATACTCAACACTATCCAATTCCAGACCATTCAGACAAGTTAAATGATTTTTTATGTGGGGTACTGCGAGATCCCAAGTCTGAAGAACTAGCATACGAGTACTACAAGAAAGCAAAAGAAAAGCAAGAATTTAGGCCTGAAAGACCAATGCTAAAGCTTCTAATAAGGTACTTGATACAATCAGAGAAGTGGGGTTTGGTTTTGCCAGTGGCTGATGATTTTAAAAAGTATAGTGTGTTGCCAGATAGCTATACTTTTTCAACACTAGTTAGTAGTTGCATTAGAGCTAGAAAATTCATAATTGTAGAGGGATTGCTTGAAATTTCTATATCTGATAGTAAAATTGCTGTTTTGGCTTTTGATTCAGCAATGAAAGGGTATAACAAGCTACATATGTATGGTAGCACACTTTCTGTACACGAAAAGATGAAATTAGCAGGCATTCCTTTGGATTCTGGGTGTTACTTCCAGACAATGAAGGCACACCATAAATTAGGAGATGCGGAGAGAGTTGTCGAAATGTTTAATGAGTTTGAAAGTAGAAAAATAGATTCAAAACCAATGATCTTAAGTCAAATATACAAGATATTATGCGAGTCATTGGGGAGATCAGGCCAGGTTTTTGAAGCTCTTGAATACTTCAGAGACATGAAAAAGAAAGGGATTCTGGAGGACTCTTCAATGTACTCTTCCTTGATCTGTTCATTGGTAAATGTTCGAGAAGTAAAGTTAGCTGAGGAACTGTATAAAGAAGCTCAAGAGAAGAGAATGTTAAAGGATCCAGAAACTTTTTTAAAGCTTGTGTTGATTTATATGGAAGAAGGACAGATGGAGAAGACAGTTGAAATTGTCAAGGAAATGAAGGGTACTGCTAAACTGAAGGTGTCTGATTGCATTTTCTGTGCAGTTGTCAATGGCTTTTCTAAAAGAAGAGGGTTCGGTGCAGCTGTTAAGGTTTATGAGGAGTTGAAGTATGATGGCTGTGAACCAGGACAGGTGACATATGCTTCTGTGATAAATGCCTATTGCCGAGTTGGGCTTTATTCTAAAGCTGAAATTGTGTTTTTTGAGATGCAAGCAAAGGGGTTCGACAAATGTGTCGTGGCGTACTCCAGCATAATCTCGATGTATGGGAAAACGGGAAGGCCAAGAGATGCTATGAGGCTTGTAGCAAAGATGAAACTAAAAGGTTGTCAGCCTAATACATGGATATACAATTCTTTGGTGGACATGCATGGAAGAGCCAAGGATTTAAGGCGGGTGGAGAAGCTCTGGAAGGAGATGAAGAGAAGAAAAGTGGCTCCAGATAAAGTGACTTACACTAGTATTATAAGTGCTTATAGCAAGTCCAAAGAGTATGAGATGTGTGTGAGGTTTTTCCACGAGTATAGAATTAATGGGGGTGTAATTGATGGGGCTATTGCAGGAATTATGGTTGGAGTTTTCTCTAAAATTAGTCGGATTGATGAGTTGCTGAAGCTTTTGAGGGACATGAAATCTGAAGGAGCACCGATCGACGAGAGGCTTTATGTTTCTGCTACGAATGCAATGGTTGCAAAAGAGCTTAGAGGCAAAGTAACATAGATTGATTACACTTGTATTTTTTTCTAGTGAACAAGTACAATGAAGCAAGTGTTTTTTTTTTTTTTTTTACATGAAAAAATAGTAATCTCATCATGTGAATAAATTACAAACAGATAGATATTCTTGTATCCAGATCAAATAAATAAGTGAAAATTATAATATACGATTTTAAAAGTTACTTGAGAGCATCAGCACGTAGATGCTTTTTCAAATAACATCTAGTGCTTCTGTGTAGAAATTAGTTACACTACTCTACGTGTACTGGTTTGATTTATTGTAAATCAACAAGAAAATAGTGATTTGGTTTCTCTCAATCAGTTAATGTTTCGTAGATCTATCTCCACAGGATAAAAATAAGATTCAGAGTCTCTTTTTTCTTCTACGTGTAACGGGGTTTAAGTTTCCAAGTCTTTTTCTTCTTCTTCTTCTTCTTTTTCCTCCGCCTCAACTTTACTGATCGCGCATTAAATTGCATCCTTCCCATCAACTATTAATTATCTATCTGCGAAAGCCACAAGAGCAGCAGTAGCGCATTACATAGATTGTGAATTCTTGTCCAATACATAACAGTATGTACACAGCAAATAATTTTAAATAGGACTCGATGGCTCCATAGGTCAACTTTCCAAACAGAGCAAAAAAGGACCAGACATGTACGAAACTTCAACCAAAAGTCTTGAAAACAAGAGCAAGGTCTTGAAGTTTGATTTCAATCCCAAGCAACCGAGATCATAGAGTTGGCCAAGCCCGACTCCCCAAAGGTCATTTTACTATCGTAATCCAGCCTCTTTGATCCTGGAATTGCCTCCGTCAAACGAAACAGCTTTGTCCCAGCTTCTTCTAGTTGAGAATAGCAAAATGACCATAGCAGCTGAAGAAAGAGCAAATCCCAACTCAGAAACTAATGCATTTCATTTGGGATAAAACATTAGTAGATCCCTACTATATTAATCTGCAGAACAAATTTCTTACAGTGCAGCTGCACAAGGAGCGCCCATCTCAAGCATGGCACAGATACAATATCACTATTCAAGCACGTTACTCCCCATGAAAATAAAACAACATGAAATAAATCATGCAACCCATCTTCCCACCCTCCCACGCAGATAAAGTTTAATGATAAAGTGTGGCCCACTTTATCATTCTCCAGTTATAAACTACACTTTGACAAAAATCAGATAGCATGGTTCCATTGTTTACTGTAATTGCATAAGAGTGAAACCTACTGCAAGGGAAAAAGTGAACATATCCTGAAGCACTCCAATATAAGCTGAACTCAATTACAAAGGGTCATGGTTATTAGACACTTGAAACCAAAACAGTCAAGAAACCAAAACAGTCAAGAAACTGGATCAACAGGCTGGTGATTCAACCAATGGATCGATTATAACTAAAAAGAGGGAAAACAAAATAAACAAGCAGTAGTGAAAGGAGAGCAGCCAGATGACATGATACAAACAACGAGTCACAGTTTGCATAGAATAGGTCTATAACTCAAGAGAAAGCGCGTACTAAAATAGCATACATAGTTGCTGAAAGTTAAGGTACCACAAATAATAAAGCATTAGATTGATAAACAAAACCCAAGAGAAAGCATCAATGTTTTGACAAAAGGCACTTCAATCGTAATGGCACAGATAAAGTGAGCACAGCCAATTAATACAGGGTTTCCTTCTGCAATGGACGCCACTGAACAAAAACCATCTCACACCCAAAAAAATAAAAAATATAAAGAAATAAAGAACAAGAAGCAATTATTTCAAGTGTCACTCACCTAGAAAAAAATTGAATAGCAAAAATGAAAAAAACAACCTTTTTAAAAGAATATGTCATATAAAACCATTTGAAGCAACCATTTTATCTGGATTTCTTAAACAGTCTAATGGAAGAACTGGCTAGTTCAATGCAGTACACTGGTCTACCTAACTGAGATAAGCTGGCCAGTAACACCAAAATAGTTCATCTCCATGTACTTGTGATTCAAAACAACTAAGGCATATAGAAAGTATTCTACAAGTCTAACCAAGAATGCGTCAATTGCAAAAATTTTGCACTATGCCATAGCTTTTGGTGAGAATACCAACTGCTAGATTTAGTACCTATTCACCTAGGTTATGCACCTGAGATTGAGTAACTAAGCATGCAAATAAGAATGGGTAAAATGTACAAAGAGAAAAGGACACAACATTAAACCATAGTTGTAAAACTCGGACCAGTTTGGCGTGTCAACTCAAGACCCAATGCCTGGACCAGTACGGGTTGAAGAAAAAATAGAAAGAAAAAACCTCATCCGACCTAGTCAAAAACCCGGGTTGATTTGTTGACCCGGTCAAAACCTGGCCTTCAACCTATTATCTATTTAAAAAAAATAAAATATTTTGGTCAAAAAAATGTGTTTTGATCCATTTTAAAAAAAAAAAATTTAGGGGTCAACCCTTAGGTCAGGTTTTACAACTATGCATTAAATGAGCATGGATAGCCAAAGTACAAATAAAACAAGGTTCTCACCTGTATTGGATCAGTTTTCAAGAAATTTCTCTGGACTCTGCGTCCATCAGGAAGACGAATTCCAACCCTACAAAGGAGACTCTTATTGCCACTGGGTTCTTCAGGTAGAGGTGGATACATTGGCATCCTACTTGAACAATTTTCTTCCTCCTGAGTGGTACTGGCTTCATCTTTATCATTGGAAGCAACTGCACTGGACTCTTTCATGCTCTCCATTGAAGCAGCTAATGCCCTTTGCACTTCCTCGTCTTCTTCATTAGTTTCATAAGCAGGCACCGGAGCTGAAAATTATGTATAGTTAGATGCAGAGGCAGGCACAATGAACCAACCTTCATACAGAGGACGGAGGATCACACCACACCTCCTACTGCACATGCACACATTGAGAAACAAGCACACAATACATGCACATGAACGCATGCACACACCTCATAACATTTGTAGATACAAGGAAAAATTGGAATCTTGTAATAAATAAAAGAAATAAAAGACAAAAACACTTTTCTCCTCATGCTTAAAATTACTAGAATCTAGGAGTGTTTTGGTAAAAAAGAACTTAACTGCCCTGGTACAAGCAAATTATTTGATGAGAGCTTGGTAAATTGCAGTGACATGTTGAGTTTCAAAATAAATTTACACTAAATGTTAGGGTACCATAAATTTCCACAAGTAGATACTGTTGCATGCACTAAGTCCATTTTGTTTGACAAAATACGTTTGATAACTTCCACCCTGACAGCTTACATGAAGGACAGTTACATTCAAGAAATGACAGTACAAACATTCAATGAGGCAGCTTGAGCCTCAAGAAAAATTGGACCATCAAGATTGAACCGCATAAAATGCACCAATTTGAGAAAAATCCAGTGGAACAATACATAAATATGTATATATAATTCTTAACAGAATGTAAAAGAACAAAAATTTATCCACTGCATTTGGGTGATTGGCAATGAAAATCAAAATGTGAAGAATGAAATGAGACCAAGAAGCGCTCATGCAACTGAACTCTCAAATACAAATTTTAAGAGCCCAATATACCATTTTATGGGAGAAAATTCCTTTTAACAAAAGCATTGAACTTTGTTATACACTATTTCAAACATTTTAGTTTTTTATATCAGATGCCACAAAATTAGATTATAACTCACATCCTATCACCTCCACCATAGTCATTATCACTTAATAATACCACCATTGGTCATTCAACAAGTATCACAATGGATAACAGCACCCAGGACATCGTGGTTAAATACTGAAATTTATCAACATCTAGAAATGGAACACTATGGAAGGTACAAGAATTAGTTTTCATGTATTAGATAACTCGTCTACAATTCTCCAATTAAATAATCCATCATCACAAATTCAAGAACATTAGCATGCATAACTGACCTTTGCTTTTTTGCGGAGTCAGAGAACTGCCCCTTAGACGTTTATGAGACAAGGTTTTGTGATGATCCCTTGGGCCACCATCCATGAATGGTACCAGATCCTACAAGTTGAGCATGTGTTTCCTCATATCAGTGGAGCAACAAATTGAAAGTTGGATTAAGTTTTAACATAGGAAGTTCCCCTCTTCTGTCAACAATTTTTCTACATGATTTATCAGAGAAAGTATTAAAATACACACAAAGAGCGCACCTCCAGCAAACTCTCAGGCTGTACCATTCCAACCCATGAGTGCATTTTTTGACCTGTGATTGGGTCGATTACTAGGACTACTGGTATAGAATCCAATTTGTAATATGTACAAACTTTCCTTCCCTCACTTGTATCATCATATACCTAGATCCACGAACCATAATAAGAAAGATGAGTGCTAACTATGAATCTTGACATTCATAGAACAAAATAAACTGATTCATATTTCCAAATACTGTGACTCCATGACATCACCATAGATCATAACTGATGAAAACAGCATATTAGTACCTATTGCAACATTGCATACATGAAACATTAGTGGAATTTCAGCAAACACTTCATGCAAAATACTCCATGGTTCTATTTATATGTTCATCACTAGATATATTTCCTTTTTTGAATCCTTTTGTTAATCAAAGATCATTTTGGGACAGTGGATAAAAGGATTATCAACAGCTAACAGTCCTACCTTAACCAGCCATAATAATCAAAGAGGTGAATTTAAACCCTCGCATAGTCTCAAGATGCCCGGAAAAGATACATGTTTGATTTATTAAGTCATCAACTTAACCTTTCAATGATTCCAGACAAGATCAAATATCACATTAATAGCAATGAGAACATGTTTCTTTTCCCTTTCCTGTTACCTTTAGCATCTCCATGGGAAATAGTTCTTGCTTCCATTCCTTGAATCAATTTAATCAATAGTGTTTCCCTTCTCAACAGGGTCTGCTCAGGGAATAGATTGCCCTATCCTAACTCCAAACAATCTAATACCTCAAAACTAAAAAAAAAAAACATGAACACAGACACAGAGAATCTATAAGGCCACGTAAGGCCTACGTTGGAATTTAATAAGTTGGAAAACAAGTCCTTTCTTACTTGTATGGCATGATAAAGACACAGTCGACTTTTTAAATCAATTTCCATCATGTTCTTATGAATTTTAGTGGGTTTCATGGAAGCTATACACATTGATAGCATTTCATAGCACTGAGTAGCAAAGAAAAATTAGGTGCTTGAACTAAATCATCATACTCACCTGCCAGAAGATAAAATTGGTACTTATTGTCTGAGCAACAGCTTCATTTGCCCATGTATCCCGATTTAACTTCAGAAGACAATATTTACAGCATCAAAATCAAGATTCAACATTAAACATAATGGAACATTTCTAGGTTGCAGAATCACTTGAAAGCTACCATATGAGAGCTGAACTCCTTTGTGGATTGCAAGTTCACTAGAAGCCATTTGTCCTGAACAGAAGCAGCATCCTTTGCCTGGATTAAAAAATGATAGAATTTTCAATCAAATAGAAAAATACCAAGTGATACCAGATAAAGCATTCACATTTATTAAGGTTGGACATCAAGGTTGATGTGGAACCAGAAAGACAAGAAGCCAAGGCCAAATTAATGCCACCAATGATAATAACATGACATAAATTCCACTAAAACAATACAGGCACAACCCGTCAATGCTTCATACTTAGTCATTCTCCAACTACACCAACGGTGATCCAACCCAATCTTCACTACACACAGGTCCCCTCTAGGCCTACAGATTGAGAAATGGCAGGAGAACATCCAAGGAAAACTGGAGAAAATTAATAAAAAAAGAAATTCTAACATAGGATTAGCTAAATTTAAGACGATGTTTTCTCATTCTCGTTCAAATTTTCAACTCTGGTTAAACCATAGGACTTTTATAGTTAGCATACCAGCATACAAAAATAACTAACATGAGCATGAAGATCTAGAGCGATATACCTTAAGCTTTGCTCTTTGGTATATCAAGGCCATAGAGTTGTTCAAATCACAGGGAAGTGAAGCGTTCCTTTGTATCAAACATGTTTCTTAATAAATTCAAAGTTTTCTTCCTTAGATTAGTTTTTTGCAAATTTCTGGTGTGGATTCTTCTTTCGGTTAATTCCAAACTATAGAGATACAGAAAGACTTAAAAAGAGATCGGTAGGGATTTAGATACCTATCTAACTATTATGATGATTCTATTTAAACTCAAAGAAATTCTGATTCAGAAACGAAAACCCAACCCCTGAGGAAAATAAAAGAAACTCTAAGTCCAGAATTAAAAAAAAAAAAAATCGAATTGCAATATTATTTCTTAGTCCCTTGATTTCACACCAAACAAGGAATGCACTTGGAAAAAAAAGGGGGTGTGTGTGTGAGTAATTAATGAAACGGCAATTCACGTGACGGATATAGCCAACACCAAGTTCCCAATTGTACTCTAAAATCATGCCTTCAAGCCATTTTTCAGAATTCTAGGAAATTTAAACTGCGCCATGTGTGCTGCGTCAGAATCGTACGAAACCCGATACTTCAACATAAACAGCAACAAGTAACCAGTGCAACTAACTAGAGCCATTGAAACTGAATAATAAATATTTCAATTAAATCATGAAGCAACAGACTCAAAGAAAATCCCTTTACCTTTTCAAATGATCCATGGAACATCAAATGAAAAGGAGGTCGATATAAAGAAGCAAGATTATCTCGAGGGTTATCTATTGTGGATGTAGATCCTTGGTCTGATTCCCAGACCCCAGAATGTTTCATTTCCTCATCAAAGTTGCGAAATGCAATCAGTGAACTGGCTTCATGTGGTGGGTGTCCCATCCTTGACGCTCTAGATTAGTTGAACAAAAAGGAAGTAACCATTACCGGACAAAATAACCAGTGAGGGATGAAATAAACAATGACTAACCAGAAAAACACGGGGGCAGGGAGCGCATGTTAGTAGCATTTGAAAAACATGTGCTGAAATTTTCAAGGAAACACATAAAAAAAGCATTACAGAAACACAATATGTGGGCATACATAGATAACATACCCATATAACATCGCATCATCATAGAGGGTATCCCTCACAACAGGTAAAGGAGCACGTACTTCCTCTCCACCACTAGGTCCAACATTTTCATTTCCGAATTCCTTCAATCCACTGAAATAATTTGTCACCACCAAACCGATATTAAGGAAAAATGAAACTAAACCAACACAAACCAACAAATTCAATATCAAACAAATTGATCTCTGAACAATCAGAAAATAAAGCGCACCACTGAAATACCTTTCATGTACATCTGTCCGGGTTTCAGTTTGAGGAGGGTGTGACGCAGATGCAACCACCCCACCTTCATTCCCTACATAAAATAACTGAATAGCATCTTCAAGCTTCCAGCTTGTGGCCTGTCCAACCCCAACATTCCACCATCAATCGAGTTTATTATAAGAACAAAACTTCATGACCAAAATTATATACAAGCACATACCACAACAACACTAATACTTAGACCAAGGCGAGATTCAAAAAGACTTAGTTATAAAATTCCTCAATGCAGACAGCTTGACAACCAAAAGCAGTCGAAGAACTTGTTAATGTAGGACAGCACAAGCTCAAAAACATAAAAAGTTATAAACTTTGAGCAACGAAAATATGCTTTTACGATTCGAAAAATAAATAGCAAAAAAAACTGATGTTTTTAACCCCAGCCAGAACCCTATGCTTGCTAAACTACATAAAAAATATCACAGATTCAATTCATAACTGAAGAGGGGGGGGGGGGGACAAAGAGAGAGAAGGAGAGGGAACTGATGGAAAACCTGCAGGAACTGACGGGCAGTCTCGGCAGTTTGGCCAACTGCGATCTCGAGGAAGGAAGACACCATACTCTGCTCATCATTCGCAGATAACATTCCCTCCATTGACATTACAAATCCAAAACCCTAATTTAATTTAATTTGACTTCTAATTTGATCAATCAGTCACACAAAGAGAATAAATTAAACTCCAGCAATCTTCAATCTTCCACACTATTTTAGAGAGGGGGGGGGTTGATGGAGAATGCGACCTTTTATTCTTATTTATATAATTTAAGCAATCCGAAGATATTTCGGAATTTACGAAATAATTTATGAAAGTACCCTTTTATCATTATATATGCCTCCGACTCCCAGGAAACCGGGGGTATTTATGTAATGATGTGGAAACAGAAGTGATTTTTTTTTCCTTAAGAAGAAAAGGAATTTTGATTTTTTTTTTGGGCTTGTGGTAGTTGAAAACTGGAAGGCATCGACCTCCTGGGTAAGAAGAATTTATACCGTCCAAGGAGAGATCTTGATCAGGATTGAACAAGGCCCAAAGAATGTAGGCCCATTATCATGCCTGTTTGGAAAGCAACTGTCTGGTCTGAGCCCTATCATCAATCCATGACCAGCTCTAGCCAGTCTATATCTCTAAAGGGGTTACTGTTGTCCCACGTCCCTCTCCTCCTCCAGTTTATACCGAAAGGCTTCAAGCAAAAATATAGACTTATCGAACGAGTCAGACAAGTTTTTTCCCATGTAACCCCATCTTCTTTTAAAAAGAAGGAAAACCTTTTCCTAGTGGCCCTAGCTCAAAACCAAATCCTGACCGTCAATCCATAACAAAAAAAAAACTTGATGGGCCCACGCAAGGATAGATAAATCCACCCGGGATACCCCTAATTAAGTAACCCACGTTACTCTCCACAGGTCAAATTGTTTTTTTATAAAAAAAATTATCAAAATAACCTAATTTAAGGTTCAAGAACTTGGCGTCGAAGTCACACCAATATTTTTTTACCTAACTATAATATTAGATCCAAAAACATTAGATCTCACTGCAACTCTAGATTAATAGTAATATTTATAATATTAATAATAATATTTAACTTGGCGAGCTCAAGTTCTTATATTTTTTAATCTCTTCAAAAAAAATTTATAATTTTTCTTCGATAGTAATAATATTTTTTTAAAATTTATTAATGATAATAATAATAATAATAATTTTTAATTTAACCCTTCAAATCAAATCTATGGTTGTTTTTTAATATTAATAATATTTTTTCAAATTTATTAATTATTATATTAATAATATTAATTATAAAAATAATAATAGTATTTATAATACAAATAATAATATTTTTAATATTAATAATAATATCAAGCATGTATGACCCAAGTTTAAATAGGTCTGGCTGCAACATCATGCCTAAGAACTTTGGATCTCTCTTAAACACTAAACCCAAGAGTTTTGACTCTGGCTGTAACGTCGGACCCATTAGATTTAGGTCAAGACACCAGACCCAAGAGACTCGGGTCCAGACACCGGACCATAAACTCTTGAGCCAAGCAGGGTTACAAGACCCAAGGGACTTGGGTCTGCGCCCTTGCCACACCCAAGCAACTTGAGTTAGATGTCATTTCCAACCCCAAGTTAATAACAACAACAACAACAACAATTGATTTTATCCTTCAAATTAAACATCTGTATTTTTCGATAGTAATAATATATATTTCAAATTTAATAACATTAATGAATTTAATAATAATATTTAACTTGCTTGACTCAGGTTCTTATAGTATTTAATCCCTTGAAATCAAATTTATGGTTTTTCTTCCATAATAATAATTTTACTTCAAATTTATTAATGATAATAATAATCATAATAATGATGATGATTTAAATTTACCCTTCAAATCTAATATATGATTGTTTTTTAATATTAATAATAATTTTTTACAATTTATTAATTATTATATTAATAATATTAATTATAATAGAAATAATAATATTTATAATACAAATCATAATATTTTTAATATTAATAATAATATTAAACTTGCTGATCTAAGTTCAAGTGGGTCTGACTGCAATATCGGATCTAAAAGTCTTGGGTTCAGACGTTAGACTCAAGGATAAGCTCTAAGGTTCGGTATTGTAACTAGCCCAAGGCTTTTGGGTTTAACCTTGCATACCAACCCAAAGCTCTAAAGTCTGGCTTCTGAACCCGCAACTCTTGGGCCAT
>Ga0325402_1001829_pt1 | contig 18064 bp, 6 predicted proteins | sample PopdelMetagenome_22_FD_207212 | JGI IMG/M metagenome (GOLD analysis project Ga0325402, IMG submission 207212) | Populus deltoides microbial communities from Bellville, Georgia, United States - Xylem-PdKOR-R3 | ecosystem: Host-associated > Plants > Phyllosphere > Stem > Wood/Secondary xylem... | reverse complement strand
TTTTATTTTTAATATATGTAGTCTTATATAATATTTTTCTTTTTATTCTTTTCAATAAATTTTATGTATATCAATTTTTATTACAAATTAATTTTAATAAACAATTTCATCAAACATAATAAGATAAATGACATGTTTATACGATATTAAATATATTCATCTATATTTATTTATCAATTTTTTTAATTTTAATTTTATTTATCGTTGATGACTTTTTTTCATTTCATTACAAAACGGTTCTTGATTTATTTAATTAGATGCGTGCATAAGTTTTTTAATTTATATTTAGGAGTTTTTTTATGTAAAAAAACATGTTAAAAAATTCTACATGTTCAATTTTTTTTTATCATGCATTGATGTTTTATAAAAGTTTTATTATTTTTAATTTCACCGTTCAATCTAATTTTATAGTGTATTATTTTTTTTGTGTAATTGTTTTATTTAATCCTTCAACGTTCTATTTTCTAGGGATTGGGCTTCATAATTTTTTTATATATATAATGCCTTCGGTCTGATAACTCGAGTCACAAGTTTGAAAAGTTAATAAGGGTTGACATTATTTTTTGTTTTTATTTTTTTTTTCTGATATCATCATTCGACAATGGTTTTTTTTTCCAGGTCCTTTTTCACAATTGATTTTTTACGGTGTCATACTTCTATAGGGTTATCCTAATCACATGTTTCACATGCTATCCCAAATTTGTTCAGGGTAATATTTTAAAATTTTTTTTTTGTTGCCTCATTTTTTTTATCATATTATCAAATTAATCAAGATTTAACTCACTTATAGAATTTATCTTACTTCTTTAAAAATACAATCATTTCCTAAACTTATTTTTCAGGTAAAAAAAATAAAATTGTGCCAACCCATGGTATCACGCGAACTACTAATCTAGTAATCTACTATATATGTTGCTTTTAAAATGAAAGAGAAACTAATAATAAGAAGAACAAACAATAAAAAATGGACTTAATAAAGATTAAAGGAGAGGTGTACCCATTAAACTACACCTTCTCATCAAAGTTTAAAATATACCTTTTACAACTATGCAACCTTATTTTCGTAGATTTTATTGTTTCTTTCCTATTTTCCTTTGCTCCTAAACCCTGGTTTGTATGCCCTTCTTCTTTTCTTTTTTCTTCTTTTAACTTTACACACTATTTTCTTGTATTTTTTTTCTCAATCAACTCAAGAATTTCTATCTCGGTTTTCTTCGTGATTTTCCTTCTCTTCTAAACCCCCTATTCCTGTAAAACACCTCTCTTTTATAACAAAAGATAAACCAAGAGGTTACAAATGTAACATCCCCATATCCGAGATAAAGCAATGATCTCATGTTAACTTTGCTCACAAGTATTTATTCTCTCTATAAACCCTTAATCTTAGATGAGTTCTTGAAATTTTGGTGTTTCTCTCTTGATTTTGCAAGAATGGATACAAACACTCCTTCTTTTCTTTCCTTACGATTGCTGCAGATTTTTTGTGAGAATAGGAGTATTTATGCTCTATAATTTTTCTTATTTGCATTTAGGCCCCCATATCTTTTTTTCTTTTTATAATTAAGTTGTACCTTTTTTTATTTCTTATAATTTCACCCCACAACTTTTAGTTTAGTTTATTTTCTTTAATTTAATCCAACCCTCAATATTTTTGGGTTAATTTATAATGTCTCGAAATATTTCGTCCAAAAACTTATATCTAAAAATTTCCGAATTCTTGTTTTTATTTAACCATATGCATGAATTTCTTCACTTTTATTTCTCATGTAGTTAGTTTGCAATTTAAGCATTTTTTATTTTTTCCCGGGGTTTACAACAAAACAATGGTGTTTTTGCAAAAGGTAAATGGTTATGGAAGATTCTTTCTCTTTCCCTATCTTCTAAAACCTTCTTCCTGAAAGTTGTGGTGCCTAGTCTCCCTTTTGTCACTTTGTGATTTGAGTCCTAACATGAGAAAGTAGTCTCAAAGTTTGCTCTTTCATAGGTGAATTTATTCTTTAGTTGAGGCTGTCCGAGTAAGGTACTTTGGTGAATTCATTGTGGAAACTGGACATAAACGTGCTATTGATGGACATGACATATATAAAGGAGATGTATATCTATCATTGAGAATAAACCTCACTTGATTTGAAAGTTTAGAACTTCACATTCATTGATTGAAAGATTAGTCCTCGATATGTTTGAGATTCTCAATGCATGGGAGGCTAAATGAAGATAAGATATTGTCAAGTTTGTCTTATATTTGATGAGAATGGCTAATCTTTGTAGAGAAAATGTTTTTCAGTAGATTGCTTCTGATTAGATCCCCTAAGGTGGTTAAAGATACCACATTTATTCATCTGAAGGTGGCCGCTCGGTCAACTTTCTTGACTAAAAAAGAAGAAGAATAGTGACCAAATGACGTGTCACTTAATTTTTTCATTTAAGTTTGAGTGACATGTCGTTCGTTACTAAACCATAAAAATCAGGGTTTTTCTTGGGCTTTTTAAATTTTCAAATTTGCCCATGTTCTTCTAATTTCAGCATTTATATCCTCAATTGAACCGAAAACTTCAATTGTTGTAATTGCATCCTTGCAAACATTGGTTAAAATCCTTTAACTCGTGTGCCTTTCACAACTTAATTCTTGGTTTCTCAATTATGCAATTTGACCTTTATTAACCTTCAAACTATTAATTTGTTTCAAATTGACCCCTGATTTGATCAATTTTAGTCCTTGAATGTATGCGCCTTTTGCACCTTGGTCTTTGGCTTTGAATTCTTTCAATTAAATCATTAATTAACCTTCAACCTTCAAACTTCTTTCAATTAAACTCTTGATTTTATTAATCTATGATTCCTAAGGTTCAAATAGGTCCTTGATCTTCCAAATTTTACAAATTAATATGAATTAGGCCTCTAATCTTGATTTTTCTTCAAATAAGCTAACAAAACTCATTACAAGTTTAATTAAGCCCTTAAACATAATTAATTCTTCTAATTCTTCCAATATTGGTCAAGTTGGATTTCAACCTTCAATTCTTTTAATTAAGTTCTTAATTAAGTCAATTAAACCCATTAGAAGTTTAAAGAAGCCCTTAAATTTAAATAATTCTTCTAATTTTGGTCTAATTGACTTTCAAACTCAATTTTGCTTCAATTAAGTTTTTAATTAAGTCAACTAAGCCTATTAAAAGTTCAATTGAGCCGTTGAACTTACTTAATTCTTCTAATGTTGGTCAAAACAACTTCAAAACTTAATTCTTCAGCCTATCTTGTCAATAATATTTTAGTCTGACTATTCTTACGGTGTTTTGATCTATTGCAGCTCAAGAGTTCATCCATTTGTGCATCGAAAATATTTTTGGATTTTCAATTTTTGATTTTTTTTAGATTTCTTGAATAAAAAAAGAAAAATATATGTTTTTATAAAAGAAATTTGTGGGACCAAATATATTAATTCTTGATCAAGAACCAAATATATATTTCAATTGCCCCACCAGAACGCACAAAGATGGGTCAACAAAGGAGACTAGGAATTTATGTTAGATTTGAATCTTCTTCAATAAATAAATATCTTAAACAATTGACTATAAATGTTCTTACAACGCATGTCATTGATTGTCAATCTGGGCAAACAATACTTCGAGAAACACAAATGCTGAGAAAACAAGAAATTTTATGGAATGCATCATCTCTGACTCCTCTTTTTTATCACCATACAAGTCAATGTTAACTGGAAGAGTTCAGAAAATTATTCATCTGTAAAGGGTTGCAAATCAGTCAGCAAATGGATTTATTGACACCAAAAGAGACAAAAACAAGCATGGTAGGTCTATCGGTTTCAAATATAAAAAAATATTGACAAAATATTCTGTTGGTATATAGTAAAAATTCCGTCAGTATTTTTCAACACCAACATCATAGGTGATGAAATACTATCATCGGAAACTTTCTCGTCGGAGTTTTCTATACCGTCGACATTGGAAAGATTATTATGTGGATGTTTTCATTTTCTTTTGGTATTGTTTGTTACCTTTTCTTGCATGTTACAACCAAATCCATTTGGAGGAGATTTTGAAAACCTTCCAAAAACAACTGTTTACTGCCTGAAATACAAGGAAACTGCATCAATAATGATGCTTCTCCTTTACCTGTTTATATAAGTTTCTTGATTGGCTGCTCTCCTTTCAATTGCGTTTACAATAGCACCAAAAGAGACAAAAACAAGCATGGTAAGTCTATCGGTTTGATCAAAGATTAAAAAAAAAAAAAAACATATTCGAAGAAACAATAATTGTAGTGACTTAGGCTTTTGAAAATAGTACTGAGAGTAATACCAAGAATGAAGAGATTTCGAATAATTATGTTACTATAGAAAAAGGATGGAATTAAAATGAAATTGTTATTAGAGATCTATTTAATCACTGCCTGAAAATTGAAAAATGCTGCCAAAGTATTCTTTTGGTATATAATAAAGATCTGTTGGTATTTTTCAATGGTTTTTTTTTTTATTATTAATGTGGGTATTCAGGTCAGTTTGTGCATATCTAGACTAACCTTATGGACCCTGAAATTAATAATCATACAAGTCTCCAGTGACCCTGAAATTTATAAAATTCAGACTGGTAATATCTAGAAAACAAACTCACCTTGAACAATTAAGACTTTCTTTTCAGGATTTTCAATTCCAGCGACATTGGAAAGAATATTACGTGATGTTTCTTGATTGTCTGCTCTACATCTCCTTTCAATTTGCATTTACAAAAGCATAATGCTAATGTAATAGGTGATGGAATATCATCGTCGAAAACTTTCTCGTCGGGATTTTCTATTCCGTCGACATTGGAAAGAATATTACGTTGATGTTTCTTGATTGTCTGCTCTACATCTCCTTTCAATTTGCATTTACAAAAGCATGCAATATTATGCACCAAATAGATTTTCAATTTCCACAGATGATTGCACAATCACCCACAGCTACATATTAAAGAATTGCACGATCAACCTTCTTTATAACATGCAAGGAGTTCACTGTTCCGCAACTGTGGTAGTGATCATAGAGAATGACAGGGAAATTAATTGCTGCAGAAGGAAAGGTTTTTTTTTTTTTCCTTTACCTTGATGTATCAGTTTTATTATTTCTAATAAAAAAACTAACACCAGAAGCTAAAACCCAAATGGGCAAAAGCACCAGGCTACCAAGAAATTTTATGAAACTATCAAATGACCTAGCCATTATCAGTAACTAAGAGAAAGATTCACAAGTCAAAAAATGAAAACCCCAAACTTTTTTCTTTTTCCTTTTCCCCTCAAATTCACAGTGAATTCATGGACAAATTTGCTCCCATGTTGCAGAACAGAACATTCACCACAAGAGCATTCTTGACTTGGGAAGGTTCTGGTATATATCAACCTAAATGCCAGCCATCAACTTTCATATTACACATAATTGAAAACATAATTTATTAGTTTAGAGGAAACTGTCACACAACATCAATCCATAAGGTGCTGTGGAGCAATAGGGCTGCTTGCTTCTCTCCATCATTGCTCTACTAGATCTACAAGTGAAGTTTCTTAACATGGCATCTTTCAGTTGCATGAAAGTAACCTGTGCTTCAAGCCTAAAGAGACTCAAAGCAGCTTGTTGGCCTTCAAGCTTGGCTCTTGTTCATTGGGGACACGACAATGTTTAAACTAGATTATGCAAAGGCACTTCTAACAAGTTTTAATTTACACATGTCCATCATCTTATGTTTAATTTTCAAAAGCTTAAGGTATGAAGTGAGATCTAAGAATAATTTTATATTACTCTTTAATATACTCCCTTAAATAAAAGCTCTTTAAATAAGTCCATCATATTCTTTTGCTTAATTTTATTAATTTAATTAGTTAAAAAAAATTAAGATATGAGGTAAGGTCTTAAAAATGTTTTTATATTACTTTCTATCGTAGAAAAGCTAATACCCAACATGAGCTAATTGTTAGCAGCAGCTTGATCCTATACTGTCTGCTTCATTTAAGTTGCAGGAACTATTTGCCTTCAAGTAAAAGGCCTCTTAGCCGAGCTGCTAGCATAAGATTATAAGGAGCTTCTTTAAATGTTGAGAAGTGAAGAATATGAAATGCAAAATAAGTTTTCTTTTAGATTACAACTAAGAGAAAATTGATTATAAAATATGATGCAGATTGAGGTAATATGTCATGTGTATATGTTAGGTGACTGAACTACCTTTTGCTCTGATGCCATATGCTGCACAAAATTTTAAATTGTCTGATAGCCACCAACCTCTCATCTCTCGCAATTCCACATATTCATGATTCCCAACCAATCTTGAAAACTGTATATAAACCAAACTACTGAGATTATATGCTTCTAGAACTGCTTTCTGTTCTGTATTTAGTACAAAAGAATGGTAAACAAAAATTGGGAACCCGGTCTAGATCAACAATAATGTTTCTGTTCATCTGTTCCGATTGACATACTAGTACGAAAACAACAAAGCAAAGGACGCAAAACAAGTCCTACTACACCACTCAAAATTCCGTAGAGAATTGGCCAATGAGCTTCAGATTCTCAACAATGAAGCGTCTTCTGTTCATAGATGAAATGATGTGGAAAAGGAAGCAAAAACCAAATGAGTGCAATTGAGACTTTCTAAACGACAGTAGCAAAGAGAATCTACCTCTGAATGAACTATCCTTGAACCAGAAATGAAATGCAACATCCTGTCTCTACATTCTTGAAACTCTTAAGAAGGAAGGTAATAGCATCATCACGCATCTTAGTTGGCTATAAGACCCACCAGTGGCTCATGCTTGTGGGAATTGGCAGACCACCATGACTCACACCGAACATCATTACTGACCTCTGGAGCAACTGTGTATGGGACATTAATAGTGAAAACATTACAGATATCAGAAACCTCTCGGTTCACTGCAATGTTCTGTTCTTCTCTGGCTTTAGGAAAATGAGCCCTTTTGTGACCTCCCAAAGCTTGGCCGGAAAGAAAAACTTTAAAGCAGACTGGGCATTTGTGCTCCTTACCCTCCTTTGACTCGCAATCTTTTACAATGACTCCATCAGTTTCCTGCTTCACTGATTCCTGAATACATTCAATCTTGACAAGTTTTCCTATAGCCTTAGTTTCAGGAGAAAAAATAGCCTGGATATCCCTTTTGCAGCTATCAACCTTCAATCCTATGGAGCTCTTTCTATGGAATGTTTGGTGACCCCCAAGTGACTGATAACTGATGAAGTTTCTATTGCAGATTCTGCACCTGAAATCACCTTTTTTGCTCGGACTTTCCGTGATATCAGAATCTGTAGCTACCACCATCTGAAGGCGAGCATCCTGTCCCATTTCCGCATCAGAAGCATCATAGTTTGCTTGATTGATTGGAATAGATTTCTGAAATCCCAAATGAGCAACATCCAATCCAACTCCTCCCATCAGATCCAGACTTGATTCAGCTACAGTGCAATTGGTAATCAATTCACCGTGACCTCCCTTCTCTATCTCAATACCACAGAATTCAATTCCTGATTCGTCATCCAATTGAGGGCTCTTGGATTCAACATCCTTATGAAAGCTCTCCATGGGAACTTCCAATCTAACTTGATCTGCCTCACCATATCCCATTCCAATATCACCTTCACCACCAGATATACTAATTTTATAATCCAAATCACAAGAATCTAAATAATCCTCTCCGGTTTTCTTTGGCCATGCAAATCCATTACCATCAAAACCATGATAACCCTCACCTCTCTCAATTCGCTTACTTTGACACAATGAATCAAACCCATTACATTCACCCCTAGACATCATAATCAATGTAATAGCCACCTCCTCAACTTCTTGCTCAATATCAAAACCAGATACAGATTCATTCGATCTAGAAAAAGAAGAATTGGGAGTAATCTTGTACCTCATTCTGCTAGATCGCTTTCTTCTCACAAGATTCACAGTCTCAGTAGCAGATAAGGCCATGACAACCAGATTAGGCCCTGAACTTGAGACCCTCAACTTCTTATGATGCAGCCTCATGTGATTGCTTAGAGATTTTAATGACAGAAACCCTCTGCCACATTCTTCGCAGTAAACTCCTTTCCTTTCTTTAGCAGAGTGATGCCTCATGTGGCCATGGAGGGATTTTGGTGACCCAAATTCTTTGCCACAGACTCTACATTTAGCTGTTTCTTGCATTGAAACACTACCATCATGATTCAAGCCTGAGAATTTCCAAGATTTCTTGGGCTGTTCTCTTAGGCCATGACATTCAGAACCCATGTTGTTGCTTTCAAACTTGACATATTCTTTAATTGATTTTCTAGCTCCATGAATCTTCATGTGACCACCCAACATTTTCCCGGTCAAGAAACTCTTCTTGCATAACTTGCATACGTGCACCTTTTCTTGATTCTTCTTCATTGTGCAAACAAAAGAAACCCCAGATCAGAAACCAAGCAAAACCTCAACTTTCTCAAGAAAAATAGCAAAAGATACTTCTTTGACAATCAGGGAAACAAACACACCAGAAAGTTGAAGAATTACAGAGGAGTCAACGAAACCCAGATGAAAAAGAACCTAAATTTAGAGCGTAGTTTTGTGAAGTCTTGGTTTTAGAAGGGATAAAAGAGGGGACGGCGTGGGTTTTTGTGATCTAATCAAGCCAATTAAGAAAAGTTAAAAACCCCATACAAAGAGTGATCCCTTGCCCTGTTCTATTGCCCTGCCTCTCTGGTGGAGCACTTTCTTTGCAAGCATATGCAATGCAAGAGAGATATTGAAGTGAAAGTGATGGGTTTTATGACTCTGCTTTGAAAGTGCCAAAATGCACAAAGAAGCCAGAGAAAAACAAAAGGAAGCCTCTCTCTCTCTCTCTCTCTAAGATAATGAGTTTGTAAGTATTTAAAAGGAGAGAAACCCTTGCATGGAAAGGAAGCCAAGTTATAGGAATGGAGTCATACTCGCTGGTGAGCTTAAAATCCGCATAAAACTGTACTCGCTTGCATTGAATAGGGACAATTTTGGCCACAAAATGATTTGGGATTTGATCATGTGATTACTTGTGATTGAAGTAAATTGTCAGAGTTGCTTTTCGATTCATGTTATGGTATTTAGTAGCAGTGTCTTGATTTATTAAACCACTTCCCATTTTATTTTTAGATAAAATCCACCTTCCCTTCTGCTACATCCATAGACTAGGATTGTCCCATCGCAGCAATTGTTTTTATCTGAGTTGGTACATCATGAAACGATAGACTCACCTTTTCTTGGTGGCATTGTCTTGTTATGCAAGGCTTGCTTCTCCAATAAGCTTACAACTTTCTCTACTTGGAAAGTAGATTCAGCTCTTAATCAAATTAAACGGTATCCAAGACCTTTTGGATTCACAGGTGAATCTGGCTGTAGCTTTTTGGTTGAAGAATGGAGAAGAAATTGGGATTGTTATCTAAACTGATCCTAAAGTGTCATTAATATACCAATTGATATTGCGGTCTAAATGGAATTTGGTTGAAATAAATTTTTATTTCTTGTATTTTTAAACTGTTTTAATGTGTTTATATTAAAAATATTATTTAAAAAAATATTATTTTAATATATTTTTAATTATAAAATACTTTAAAAAACAACCAAAAACAATTTTAATTTATATAATTTACATCGTTCAGTTTATCTCAATTTTATAATTATTATTTGTTACATTGTTAAAAACCAATTTTTCATTCAATAGAATTACACAAGATATTCAATAATGCTTGATGAGTTTGGTAAATTTAATTATGTTGTCAATACAAAGCATAATAAAAAACCAGGCTTTAAATTACAGAATCAAATAAAAAATCAATTTAATATTGAATTTTTTCTTATTTTACTCGAGTCGGGTCTTAAATCAACTAATTGCTGGGTTATACCCGAACATCCATGCCACTAGATCCTCTCTTAATTTAATCTATTTAAAAAGAAGTTTGGCAACAATTGGAATAAAAAAATCTTCAACTCAGATGGTTTAGTATCTTTAGAGATCTGAGATTATGGAGCACAGTCAATAGAAGTGGCCACTGAATTAATTTAAGCTCAAATGGTAATAAGAGAAAATGGGAAAAACCTATGTCAACAGGCTGGCCAACATGGATCAGATCCAAGAATTGGGTTATTGTTAATGCATGAACTGTCTCAGGCATACACAGATTATGTGAATTCACCATGCTGTGTGTTTCTACTTTGTGCTTGTTACCATTTTTACCAGATTCTGGTCTATTTGACCTAGTTGACTAACTCAATCTCGTTCATCTCTTGATCAACCTCGACTGTCTTTGATCGTGTTTGACTCCTCTCCACCACCACCCCCTCCGCACCAGCACCAAGCACCACCAGACTTCCTCTACCAGCCAGACTACCTCTAAGCTGCCAAGCAACCCATTTATCATCTCATAATAGGTGCTGATATGAATTGGTATACGGGTATAGACAATTGCTAATTACAAATTTAGGAATCAAAAAGGGTATCATCTCTGTTTAGATACTTGAAGGAAGGAAGGACAGGAAAGAGTATCCAAATTTTGAATTGGAGCCATTATTGAAAAGCTTAAAAAACTTGTTTTTGCCCATAAAAAAAGGAAGAGAAAAAACAAGGCAGAGGAAAAACCATGACTTTGTACTTGAATTTTGGAGCTGCAAATATTAATAAACAATCCATGAAAGGTTGGTTTAGAAATTAACAATCTCGTTTCTTTTGCCAGAATTTAAGTTCCGAGATGTGGCACCATACTCCTTGAGCAGTAACAATTTTATATCTTGCAGTCCAGTTTACAGAGAGGCACTTTAGTGCAAGATGCAGATGCTGTGCTCTTTTAATGTGATTGGAGTTGAAATTGTATTTTTCCCCCCTTTCTTTTTGCTTGTTTATTAGATAAGAGCCCGTGATGCCTGTTTTGGCAAGCAACTTTATAGATTCAATGCTTCGTCAACACTCCAGCAGTAAATTGGAAGAGCGCTGTCCATCTCGTACCTTGCTTTCCATTTTGAGGATGAGACCACAGATTTAACGTTTTTTTGCTTTTATGCTTCTAGTTTAGTAAAAATCTACTGATGCAATTGCTGCTGGGTTTCCACCCCACTTGAGCAAGTTGCAAGAACTACAGTTCTTCAAACATTTACACGGCCATCTTCTCTCACAGAATTCTTATATTGTGCTCGAATCTCAATATCGTTTTGCCCCATCCACAGTTATTATTGCTTTTTTTATTTATTTTTTCTGTTAATCTACCCATGCAGTTTTCCGTGAAACAAAAACTGCATATGTAAACTGGAAACACACAGCTCTGTCATGCACCGGTTGCTGTCATCAGTATCAGAACGACCCGACTATAATAACTTAACCAAACAGCCAATTTAGGTTTCCTGTGCACATCTACTAGAAAGTGGAATTATCATCATAGATGAGTGAGAAGAAGTTTATACACAGTTTCCTGCGCCCGTGACAGACCCCAAGAGTTTCCAATGGAATGAAGGAGAGGTAAGGCAGATGAAATTTCATGCAACCATTCTTAAATTGAGGTTGTGAAAAAAACAGGTCTGAGATTTAACCGAAAATAATGAAACCATAAATGCTGCGAAAACAGCGAAATTGTTCATTGAAGATCAAGTGGCAGGAAAACAAGTATGATCGCTTCCAAGTCCAAGAAACTGCTATTACATGAACCGAAATAAACAGTCCCGCATAGGCATGCACACACAGTCAAAGGGAGAGAGCCAATGGAATCTTACTGTCAAGAATATCGTTGACATAGGCATGCACTCTTACAAAGCTAACACTAACACATCTACAAAACTCATGGGGGCAGGAAACACAAGCAACATTATCAGAAACATTAATAACATAAAAATTATCACCGGGAACATTTTTAGGGAAAAAAAAATGCCAAGCGTGGAGGAGGAACGAAAGAAGATAAAATAAAATGCCTTCACGACACCATTCAATTTAGATGTTGGTCCAAGTGGCCTTACAGAGGGTTGATTAAATTGCAAGATAATTACCATGAGATTGATCACGCAGAGATAAAAAGAAACATGATTCAAGTGACGCTAAACAGCTGAACAAATCACGCACCCATAGCTCTGCATATTACCACGATGATTCCATTGGCTCACTCAAGAACATCAACCACGTCCTATAAAAGTACTTGCATCTTGCAAAATGCCCTTCCACCAACATATTCAAAATTTTGCTAGCAAAATTGGATTTTGCAGTGGTATTACTAGTAATTGTCTATCTGAAATCCTTCTTAATTGAGCCACATGAACCTTGAAAGGCCAGTCCTGGAAACTGGTGACCTGCCAGACTCTTGAATATTGATGCCTACAAGAGCCAACTTTAATTTGGAAGGATGCATGGGACAACCACTCTTCCCAACAATCAACATTGAATAAAGGCATCAGCTTCTTCAAGTTTCAATGACTAATAATATCAATCCCTTGATAATATCCAGTCTTGCAGAACAACAGCAGGGGAACCAAACCATCAAGAATATTTACTGTGAAAATATTACTCTTGACTGGAGTGTCTCCCATCAATTCCCATATCAAGTGGACCATTGCAATCGATGCTGTCTCGATGATGCTCATACGATGTGCATGAATCATCTTGAACATCACAATCATCTGAGTTGGTCCCAGCAATTCCATTGAAATGTTTAGGTCCAAGGTCACCAACACAACCATGGTAAATCCCAACATGTGCTCCTGAAAAATCATCTACATCTCCCTCATACTCCGCATCAGTTGCAATTCCACGAACCACATTATCAACACCATCTTTAGAAGCAACAGCTTCATCCTCATCCTCAACATATTCATTGAACTTCTCAGCATGATCCTCTTGACAGCAAGCAGAGGAATCCTGACCAGTCAGAGATTCCACCACAGAATCCTCATCTTCCTCTACTGTTTCACCCTCAATTTTTTGCCACTCATCATCATCGCTGTCAATATTTAGAGGGTCAAACCTGTTCTGCTCAGCACGTTTCTGGAGCATGAATACATTGAAATAATAACTGACAAGCTCCTTCTTTGTTCGGGAAGGGAATGTTGCTGACAGATGGTCCCAAAAGTTTTTTCCCAAAGAAACAGGATTGGATAAGACCACCTCATGGAAGGCTTGCTCTTCCTCGTCAGTCCATTTATTTGCAACCACCTCTCCCATATCACAGAACCCCAACCCTTCGAATATCTCCTCCCCAAGGTTCTCTCTAAGTTTCAGCCTAGCTTCTGAGACATGTTGTTTTATGCATCTGATAGAACCTGCATCAGGGCATGCACAGTCATGATTGGTGGCTTCATAGCAGTAATTTGCAGATGCTTCCAGGTCAGGCATGGGAAGGATACAAGTACCCATCAGGTTCTCCTCGTAACCACCATCAATTATGACACCTGGGCTAGATGAATGTGCACATGCAACTTGAAGGTTAGAGTCATCTAGCTGGTTCAGGGAGGTGCTTGAACCCTGGGAATCCCACACTGGGACATAAGCTTGATGCTCTGGTCCAACAGAAACCTGCTTCTGAAAAGGGTAATCAAGAGATGAGCAGGCCTCTTCAGGCTCAAGTAATGCCCTGAGCTGGTGCCCATGATCAAAATATTCTGGGAAGAATGATAAATTATCGGCTTCAAGAATCCCATTGCCAATCCACAAAAAGTGGGGTAAACGACCATTATCACCGGTTTCAAATCCCTTGCTAGTCCCATTTGAACATTCACTGAACAAGTCACTTGCAGACCTCCCTACTTCTTGACACTTTCTAAAACTGTCATCACCTTCATTATCATATTGCAGGTCAGTTATATAAACTAGGGAACTCCGTTAACAAATTAAAATATGGCATGTAATTATGGAAACACAAGAAAGTGATTACAGAATACACTATTGTGTTTTTAATCCCTATAAGATCTGTAGCACTAGAATGTTAGCATCTTCTAGAGAATTCGTGAATTTTTTTTACTTCTAATGGGCAAAAAAAACAAACATATACAGCGCAAAATGAATTTGTTGAACAGAATATCAGAACCACTGCATGCATATTACAACAATCATAATGAAAAGTCCACCAAAATACTCTTACAAATGAACATTAGAACGATTTCCAATCCGAGATCTATATACCATAAAAGCCAGAATTTCATCCTTAAGTTTTTTGAATATCAAGTCATCAGATTGGACAGGCTAAATGAAACGGAGAAAAGAATAAAAGTACAACTCCACAATCCACATTGTAACAAGTTTCGAAGTACAAAGCAATGCAAAAACTCGTAAATAACAGACACCAGCTGCAGCTCCTTTACCTGAAACAAGATGTTTCTGGTGCCCACTGTCAAGTGGGAAAATAGGAGCAAGCTGATCGATGTGCTCCATTTGTCTGGGGTGCTTACAAGCAAACTCATATAAATTATCATCAGAAAAAGCACGTTTGTGAATCATTTTAATTTATCTGCAAATCAGAATCATCTTCACTCATATTAGAAACACAGAAATAAAGTAAAGATTCAAAGTATCAGATGCTTTCACGAAAAACACAACAGCAGACTGGTTTTCTAGAAATCAAAATATACACCATCCCACAACAATTATGACATCAGCTGCCTAGAAGGGCGACTTTTCTTACCATTTTCTTACATTTCTGAAAAGTTGAAGGTAGAAAGGTAAGATTCCTTTGGCATAAACAGACAAGAAGCTAAAGTGGAAACTACCCAAATTACCAAAAGGATAGCGATTAAGGACTTTCAAGCATATGGGAATTTTAGCATCCACCATACTAACAAAAAGGGCCAACATATACTACTATATGTAGCCATTATGCGCTCCCTATACGAACTTCATTTCTTGATATTAACACATTTTTACTTCACACCCCATGAAAAATATTCTATTTAAAATTAATTAATGATGTTATTACCAAACCAATTTTTTTTTATTAATTCGAGTGTAAGAAAATTATTATTTTTATAATAAAAGAAAATAAAGAAAGGGATAACCAATCAACAATAACCACCATTTTCTTACATTTCTGAAAAGTTGAAGGTAGAAAGGTAAGATTCCTTTGGCATAAACAGACAAGAAGCTAAAGTGGAAACTACCCAAATTACCAAAAGGATAGCGATTAAGGACTTTCAAGCATATGGGAATTTTAGCATCCACCATACTAACAAAAAGGGCCAACATATACTACTATATGTAGCCATTATGCGCTCCCTATACGAACTTCATTTCTTGATATTAACACATTTTTACTTCACACCCCATGAAAAATATTCTATTTAAAATTAATTAATGATGTTATTACCAAACCAATTTTTTTTTATTAATTCGAGTGTAAGAAAATTATTATTTTTATAATAAAAGAAAATAAAGAAAGGGATAACCAATCAACAATAACCACCTTTAACTAAATTTATTACTTGAAAATAAAACTCAATACTGAATAAGCTAGAGGAGCTCGATCTTACCTTTTCTAAAATTGGTCGTTGAACAGGATTGATGAAATTGAAAATATCGAATTTACCAAAAACCCTAATTCACAAATAAAAAAATTATAGATCCCTAGTTTGTATTATCGTATTAGCACAACTTTACAAAAAAAAAAGTAATAAACAAGGGACAGAAGGGAAAACAATTGAATCAAACAGAAAATGGATAAAGTTCAAGAATTTATAAGAGCCGTAAATTTTCAAAATTTCAGAAAATTTTTTAGAAGTTTAACTGACCCAGATAAATTTAAGCCACGAAATTCAAATATACAAGATTAGACTTGAAGATCGAACAAAACCCACTTCGGAATCAAAGAATCAAGGAGAATCTCAAAACCCTAACCCTGGAAATGAATCGAGAGCACGGCAAGGGCTAAAAGTAGGCTCGCTCGATAGAGAAAAGAGCGAATTGAAAGAATACAAGATCGAATTGAATCAAAATGAAAGAAAATTGGAGAATTTGGAGGTTGAATTGAATGAAGATTTGGGATCGAAGATTGGCAGAGTTAGGGCACGATTTATAGGAAATTTAGGGGTCTGTTCGGTGATCCGAGGAGAGGGTCCTCGAGGCTCGCTGTGAAAAGAGCTGAAAATACCAAATGAGGAAAGGATCTGTAGAGGAATTACGAAAATTGCCACGTAATGATTCCGGGATCTCAAAGGACAGATCAGGAAAACGACTCGTGCGCTTGCTGTCTTAGCTTAACTAATGATGGCAATGATGATGTAAGGAAGTTTATAAAAAAACAAAATTTTGACACGTGGAACAGCCTTGGTGGCGTCTTGAAATTTCGCACGTGGAGATACTCTTGCCTTTTGGGTGCAACGTGGAAGATGGTGTTTGAGTAGTTCTGAGAAAACGGTGGGCTAAAAGGGGAATTGACTTTTTTTACGAAAATTGATTAATTTATTATGATGTTTAAATGTTTACAAACTGAATTATGGCATTCCCTCACCTTCAAATTGCGATCTAATTTTATTTTAATTATCATATACCGGAAAGGTTTGTATTTTACTGTAGCAACCTACCGTTGAAATTTTAATGTCAAGGTTTTTTTTTTTCCTCGTAATTTTCAAGGATTTTTTTATATATATTTTTTAAAATTATGTTTTTTTTCAATTTTATTATTTAACATTAAATTTATTAGATATTAAATTTTATAATTTATTTTAATTTATTTTATATAAAAGTATCTTGCTCTTATAACATATATCGCGAGTTTTGCAGATTAATTGTATGTGACTCATATTTTTTTTATATTTTATTTTTAATTTTATCATTTAACATTGGGTTAATTAGAAATTAGAATTCATAATTATTTTTTAATTTACTTTAAATGAGGTTATTATAGTCTCATGACTCGGGTAATGAGTTTTGCAGACTAGTTAGGTTAACTCGAGTTTTTTTGTCCCTTTTTAATTGATTTTTTTTAATTTAATGTTTTAACATTAGGTTGATTGAGAATTAGACTTTATATTGTTATTTCTTTTTATTTGCTTTTTATAGAGTTACTCAATCTTCTAACCCGAATTGTCTTGGGTTATTTTTTTCATCCTTTTTTAATTAATTTTTTTTCTTAATTTCATCATTTAACATTGAGTTAACTGGAAATTGGAATTCATAATTATTTTTTGATTTGCTATATATGGTTATTAGCACAGTCCATGACCCGGATCGCAAGTTTTACGCGTTAATCAGGTTGATTCAAGTTTTTTTATCCTTTTTACATTGAATTTTTTTTTTTCAATTTGATATTGCAACATTAGGTTGATTGATAATTAGACTTTATATTATTATTTTTTTTGTTTGTTTTTTATAAAGTTATCTCAATCTCCTGACTTAGGTTCGCTCAAGTTACTTTTTTGTTCTTTTTATTATTATTTTTTGAATTTAATTCTTCAATAGTGGTTTGATTGGGAATTGAGATTCATTACTATTATTATTTTATTTGTTTTTTATAAGGTTATCACTGTCTTATGACTCGGGTTGTGGGTTACATTGATTGACTTAGGGTTTTTTGTCCTTTTTTTAGTTGAGTTTTTTTTTTATTTCATCCTTCAATATTAGTTTGATTGAGAATTAGACTTCATAATTTATTTTGATTAGCATTCTATATGGTATCTCAATTTTATAACCCGGATCATGGGTTTGATCGGTTGACTCAAGTGGTTTTTTATTTTTTTTATTTCATCCTTAAACATTGAGTTGATTGATAATTGAGTTTCATAACTTATTTCAATTTGTTTTATATGGGGTTATCTATGTCTTATGACCCAGGTTTGACAGGTTAACCTGGGTTGACCCAGTTTATTTTTTTAGTTGAATTTTGTTTTCAATTTCGTCCTTTAAAATTAAGTTGAATAGGTTTAATAGTTTTTATTATTTACTTTTTTATAGGGTTATCAGGGTCTCCCGACCTGGGTAATAGATTTGGCAGGTTAACCCGAGTTGATTCGAGTTAATCTAATATATTATCTCAATATTAAAAAAAATGTCATCTTGATTATTTTTTAGTCAAGCTATATTTTTATTAGTTGTTTAGGTTGTTTTTGGA
>Ga0325402_1001826_pt1 | contig 18069 bp, 7 predicted proteins | sample PopdelMetagenome_22_FD_207212 | JGI IMG/M metagenome (GOLD analysis project Ga0325402, IMG submission 207212) | Populus deltoides microbial communities from Bellville, Georgia, United States - Xylem-PdKOR-R3 | ecosystem: Host-associated > Plants > Phyllosphere > Stem > Wood/Secondary xylem... | reverse complement strand
AAAGTTTGCACCGCGCATTTTTCCCCTTAAAGTGATGGCACGTGTTTGCCTAATGTTGGATGGAGCTAAAGAGAGGGAGGCAGCCACATTCAATTTTTTTTTAGAAGTGGACTTTCTGTGGAAGAATTAAAAAAAAAAAAAAACACAAATATTCACCTCACCATCATCACACGTCATGCTTACGTCACGCACTTGCTATCATCCACGTTTGCAATAAGAAAATGGGTTCGGTCTTGGGGCATTACAATAAGCCTGCTAATTTCCTTATATATATATTTCTTAATGTTTCTTTTTGTTTTTATATTAATACTTTAATAGCTTGCAAGTTCTACCTTTGCTTGTGTATTAAAAATGTAATTCCATCACGATTCTTAGTGCATTCATCCTACGTGCATCTTTGCCTATCAAAGTTAATACCAACATATTAGACGAGTTAATTTAAAACGAGTTAATTTAAAATAAGTTAATTTAGATTAATTAAGATAGTATTATTTTGAAAAAACTTTAAAAAATTAAATTAAATTATAATAAGATTTAAGAGAGTTATGGATGGATCTGTTGAGTTGTTTTTGGTAATATATTAGATGAGTTAATTTAAAATGAGTTAATTTAAGTTAATTTAGATTAATTAAGATAGTGTTGTTTTGAAAAAACTTAGAAAAATTAAATTAAATTATAATAAGATTTAAACGAGTCATGGATGGATCTGTTGAGTTGTTTTCAATAACATATTAGACAAATTAATTTAGATTAATTAAGATAGTGTTGTTTTGAAAAAACTTAGAAAAATTAAATTAAATTTTAATCGAGTTAAGTGAGTTTGGATCAACCTGTCAAGTTGTTTAAATTTAACCGCATCAACTTTAACCTGTTTTTTTTTAAATCCATTTCAGGCCAAACTAGTCTAATAATATATATATAAATCATTATCGATGCTAAATCTAAAATAAGTAAAGGACACAAACCTCTCTCACTACCAACTTTTAGATTGTACTAGTAGCTTAGAAAACAAGTGAAAAAACTCAATAATTTAGTTTTGAGCCTTATTATTAAAATGAAAGGATGATTTCTTTTATTTATATATATATATATAATAAAGCCCAAATAATGAAAAACCAGTTTTCACTCCTACACAATTTTTTGGGTACAAAATCTTGCTTAGCTTTTTAAACTTGCATTTATCACTTTTTTTTTTGATGTAATTTTAGCTTCTGAATGGAATAAGTTAGAGGGCTGATCTTTCTAAGCATATTTATCTTCATAATTAATTCCATATTAATGCAACTGGAGTCCATGTGTGCCCTAGAGGGGGCTCGCTTTGTTTACACTCCACCACATGGTAAGGGGAAGGGATCGGCATGCTTTGGAAAAAAGGTTAGCTCGTATATGTAGCCCTTTAGGCATCAGACACCCTTGCCCTAGGATAATTCACACCACCCTTGCCCTAGGATAATTCACACCATACATTAGATGCCCACACATTCTCGTAGCCTCGCATAATTCAATAATAGGCTGCCCTTGTCAAGTGAAAAATTCCCTATGACATCAACATTTCACCTTCAAAACTAGTCTATGAATGTAGGGTGCACAGCATTGAATGACTGATCTGACTAATAGGGTTCAGAAGGTTTTGAATGTATTAAGAAATGTTCATAAAAATATGATTAATAATGTTCTTAAATTACCATTTAATATTATAATTACTAGAAAATTCAACGATGTATAAAAATTTACATAAAGAATTAATTGTGTATAAAAAGATATATCCCTATTTATAGTAAGTTGTATTGTTAATTGATTATTTTTTTCTAAGATTATGTTTTTTTTCGATGGTTTGTCTAAGGTTTAAGAAAAATCATTTTCAGTGAAGATGTCCTTATCTTATTAGGCTAAAACTTAATTATTTTATTTTTTTAATGTAAAATACATATCATAAAAACTAAATAAATAGATTGATTTTTTTTGATATTTTTGAAATTTTTATCAAATCCTAATGGATAATCACAAACTTATTATGATACCCATTAATTGATTTTTTTTCTCATATTTTTCCAAGTATGTTAAAATGCAATTTTTATTTTTTTTTATATAAAAAATGCATGAAAATTTTAGAATTTGGCCTTATGCACATAGATAAAAATGTATTTTTGTATTTTGTTTTTTCAAATAAGGAATTTTATATTTTTTGTATTTTTTTGAATTTTTTAAGAAAAAATCAGGTATATTTAATACTGGGTTAGTCTCTTATAGTGTAAATTTACAATCCATATACTAAATAAAATGGTTGGAAAACACGCGAGGGACCCACAAATAAATTAAAAAATAATCCCTTAATTTTTGTAGAATTTTTGGAAATTATTTGAGATTTGTTTGGAAAAAGCATAAAAAAACTAAACATTGCTGAAAAATCAGTAGGGTGTGTTTGTCAAACACGCTCTTAACTAAAAATCAGAGGCTTAAAAATATCTTAAGGCCATGTTTGACAAATACGTCTTAAGAACAAAATATTGTGTTTTTTTTTCCTTTCATAAAAATTGGACATGTCAAACACGCTCTTAAGCTAATGGACTCCGCCTTTAGGCCACGTAGACTGAGCTTCCTGACCTAAAGGCCCAAGCCCACAAACACAACTAAAAAAAAAAGGAGCGAAGATCAAAGAGGGAAAAACATTTGAACTCACTCATGAACACCAATAACTCGTGAAGAAACCTAGAAAATAAGATTCAAAACCAGAGTAAGTCGCATTAAATTGAAGGCACAAACATATGTAAAACCAATGTTTAGTAAAAAAATTGGGGTTGGATCATACTAATAAACACTCAATCATCAAGATTAATTGATTTTATACAAAGATACAATATAACCTAGAAAAGCAACCTAAACATAACAACCAAAGCTTAAGCATGCTTAACACAACTTGTTTGAATCATCAAAAGAACAAGAACAAAAATCAAAATAAAAAACAGAAAGCAAAGTCAATGATAACGGTAAACAAAAAATAACATCTCCATATGCATAAAAATTATTCCATTAATTAAACCTTTTGTCCTTAAGTTCAAATATCATGCTCACAACTTTAATAAACTCAGCAATCTACCCTAATACAATCTAAAACAGAACAACTTCAATACTTGACACATCTTACAATGACTTCAAAAATTAATTAACCAAACATCAAAGCATACAAAAAAAATATTCCATGCCATTCTATTATCATATTCTAACATATTGGAAAGAGGTAATTAAACAAACTGAGCATATACATGCTTTATTCAAGGCATGCTTAAACATCTCAAAATAAGAATCATAACTTTAAAACTAAAAATAGCTTCAAATGATGCTTAACAAATATTATGAGCAACAATTTAAAAGATAAAATAAAAAGGGATAGGATGTGCTAATTGAACTTCACTCCTTCATCAAAGTTTGAAGGTTTACATTGTAAAGAGAATGTTGATTCCTTCTTTGGATTCTTTGCTTTTTTCCTCTTGATTTTCAGCTTTTTCTTCTTTCTTTGTTTTAATCTTAGATTGATTTGGATTTCCCTGCTTTATTTTTGAAACACTTATTTTTTTTTTATCATTTTTGCTTCAATTCTATTTCAAGTATTCTATTGATTTCTATGTATTTTATTTATTTTTTCTGTGATTTCTCTCTCCAGGATCTCCCCTTTTCCATGTGATCTTTTTTTCCTTTTATAGTCTCAAAATGGTTGGTGGTTGAGAAACCATTTATGGGTTTGAAGATAGTTTTTAAAACTAGATCATATGAGATTTGTTTTCTATTTTTGCCTTTGATATGTTAGAAGACCATTCTTCTCTATTCTTCTCATATTTTCCTTCTTTCTAGATGTCTAACAAACTCTTGAGACTTCTGGAAAAAGTTGGAAATTTCATACTGAAACCTTGGCCGAAAATGGCTGACTGGAGATGTATTTTCCATGAATTAATCGTGGCAAATGGGAAATCATTGAAGCCAAACTAGCCATAGATCTTATAGAGGGGGTGTTGTTCTTCATTTAGGATCAAACCATACTTGATTTGATAGCTTATAACTTTCTCACCATCGATCTAAAGTTAGGTGTAACACTGCCAAATTTTACTGAATGAGATAAGGTTGTCTTGGAACAAGAAGTTGAGGACTTCCACATGGCATGTGGGGGCACAAACATTGAATAAAGGTGACATAACCTTGTAGAGGGGAAGCTTATCTATCAAATGGTTGTGGTTGAAGCCCTTAAGGTAGTTATCAGATGCTATGTTCATTCGCTTAAATGTGGCAACTCGATCAGTTTTTTTGGTTGAAAAAAACAATATAGAAAGATGGATGACGTGTCACTCTATTGTTCTTTTTAAAAGAGTGACATATCATTTGCTTAAACCTTAAAAGTTATGGTTTTCTAATTGGGATTTTGATAACTTTCAAATTGGTTCTCATTGTTTCAAATTAAGCTCAAGCATCCTTAATTGAGAAAAAACTGATTAATTTTATGCAATTAGATTCTTGCCAAAAATCAATTAGGTCCATGCCAAAAATCAATTAGGTCCCCTCAACTCCGTCTCCTTTTTCAAAGTAGCCATTGGTTTCTAATTTGTTTAATTTAGTTCCTAATTAAGCTTTAAACTTTGTTTTTCTTCAATTTAGTCCCTATAAAAGTTCAGTACAACCCCTAATATTACACATTTTTTGCAAAAAAGATCATTGGTCTTGCTTTCTTCAATTTATCCCTTAATTGACTCCTAAACTTTGATTTTTTTGCAATATCACCCTTGATTCCATCCAATGAAGCTTGTAAGAGTTCCAATCTTCTCAATTAAGCCTAGATTAGGCTTTCAAACTTAATTTTCTCCAATTAAGTCCTTAATAAAACTAATTTGACCCATTAAAAATTTAATTAAGTCCTTTTAATTAATTAATTCTTTTAATTTCAGCCTAAATTAATTTATAAAATTAATTAAACATTTAATTAGGCTCATGATTAAATCAAATTAGCCTATTAAAAATCTAATTAAGTCATCATTTAATTTTTATGCAAATTCATCAAATATTAACGTAAATCAACCTTAAATTTGCATTGTCAAAGATACAGTTCGGTCCCTCCATCTCTCATTTATACATGTAGATCCCTCTTTAAATTATTCTTGCCAACTAAGTTACTTGTATTCCTGTATTTTATTTTTGTATAAAAGAAAGGATAATTTTAGGGGAATTCAAAATTGAGTTATGACAATCTATTAGATCTTTAGCTCGTGCTATGATGTAGGTTGAATCAATTTATTTTTTTAATGTAAGAAAAAAATTTAGGTGCTGCAAATGTTTTTTCTAGTAGAATTTGTTTTTTAATCGTGTGGGGATTGACTTGATCGATTTGGTTGGTCCAAAGACAACTCAGATGATCGGTAAAAATATAATTTGACCTAAAATAAATATTTAAGATAATATTTTATATATATATAAATATTGAGATGAAAACGTGTTGGATCGATTCAAATCAACCCTGGTTAATCTTCTAATTCAATTTTAGGTCATGAGACTATAATAACCACCTAGAAAGCAAATCAAAACAAAATATGAAGCTTAAATTTCAATAAATCCAATGTTAAATCATGAAATTAAAAAAAAAATCAATTAAGAAAAAATAATTATGCAAGTCAGTTTATATTAATTTGCCAAATCTGCGACCTGTGACATGAAATCATGATAACTTATTAAAAAATAAATTGAAACAAATCATAAAACCCAATTCTCAATCAAACTAGTGATGAAAGATAAAATTGAAAAAAATATTCGATTAAAGAACATAAAAAACAACTCGAATCAACCCTAATTAAACTGCCAAACCCGTGACCCGAGTTATGAAATGGAGATAATCTCATAGAAAGCAAATCAAAACATATCACAAAGCTTAATTCTCAATCAACCTAATGTTGAAAGATGAATTTGAGAAAAAAAATAATCAGAAAAAAGGTGAAATCATTGAGTCAGCCCATCAAATTTGTGGTTCAAGTCATGAGACTGAAATAACATTATAAAAAACAAATTATGAAAAATCATAAAGCGTAATCCCCAATAAATCTTATATTAAACGATGTAATTAAAATTGAAAAAAAATATAAATTGAAAAAAAAACACTCAAAGAAAAGAAAAAAATTCATTATTCTAGTAAATAGTACTTTATAAAAAGGATACAAGAAAACCCCCTCCTCATTTAGTTTTTTTGTTTGTTTGTTAATAAAAGCTATATCTCAAAATAATGAACTCTAATTATAGATGTTCAAGTCAATGGACAGTTTTTCCCTTATTCATAACAAGTAGGTGATGTCTTGACTTTTTAAACAACTCTAAATTCATGATTTATTATTCTTATATTTTTTTATACATGCACATAAAAACTATTAATTCATAATTTTTATTTTTTAAATTAAAAATCACTTGTAAGATCATAATAAGTTTTTATTTTAAAATAACTTCTAATAAAAAGGATATTTTCTTTGAAACAAAAAAAAAACATGAATAAGAAAATGGAATCTTGATTAAAAAGACATATTTTTCCTCAGTAATCCAAATCATTAGGATTATTAGAAATATTTATTTTATTTTTTAATTTTTATTCAATAAACTATGATGATAACAAAAAATAATATTCTTTTATTGAATAAAAAAATACATGAATGAGAAAAGAGAATCTTGATTATAAAAATACAAAATTTATATTATTATATTTTCTTTATGAATATCCATTTTATTTTTTATATAATTAAATAAAAATATATTTTAAAAAACATTTCGCAATATGAAGTAAGCACTATATCTAGTTTCATCTAAATGATAAAGGAGTTTGTAAATGAATGTTGTCTATAGTGATGACTAGTTATTCAGTTTTTCAATATATATGCTTAGTATTTTATTCAATTTTTTTCTATTTTATTTTATCAGTTATTTACTATTGTTTATATGAAGGAAAAAGCATATCATATATTCAATCATTCTACTAAATCAATATTAAAAATTTTAATTAATTAAAATATATAACTTTATCTTATATAATTTCACATAATTTCATACGTCCAACGATACAAATTCATGATGAAAAATAAATAATAATACTTTATATAGTTTAATATGCAATGTATCAGTAAAAAAATAATTTTCTCCCTCTTAATTATTATCCCAAAAATATACGTGAATAATTTTAGTGATTATGAATTGGATTCTAAAGAATAGTAAAAATGATGGTTTTGTGGAGGTAAAGATAATTGTACCTAATAAAGTATTAGAGAAGTATTTTTTTTTATTTTGCATCCTTTATTTTTTTTTAACTATGTAAAACTTAATTTATTTATACCTTTAATTCAAATAACTTTTCAATTAATAGATTGGTGTGAAACTGAGTACTAAATTATAGGTTTGATGATATTGAAGTCTAAATACAATTTAAGGGGTGTTTTCATAATTAGAGATAAAACTGATGAAAAAAAGTAAAATAAGATCTTAAATTAATTAATGGATGGAATGGAAAAAAAATCAAGAAAGGATTCATTGTTAATAATTTATTATAATAAATTTGAAATATTTTATATAATTATTTATATGTCATTAATGATGTGTGAAATTAAGAGAAACTAATAATTTAAGAATAATTAATTGTTGTTAAATAAACATCTTAATATACTTTTTAGGATGTTTTCTTTTAAATGCACATTCAATATACTTTTAATGATGTGTTCTAATTAAAAATTAAAAATATATCATATTTGATGAAGTTATAAAAACTTCAAATTGAATTAGGCCTTTCTATGACGATGTCTTGGACTAAAATATTTAAACTTTGAATGTAAGCTTTATCTTTGGACTTGGTATCCCCTACAAAACAAGTCTTCTATTAGAATTAGAGACCATCTTATGCTTAAATTAGTAACTTGTAAGAGGTAAGGAAAATATAACCATGAAAGTAAAAGCTTAGGAGAGTGAATGTTGTAAATGGTTGTTCGATGGTGTTATTATTGAATCGTTGAATGGTTTTATTGAATGAATTTATTTACCTAGTAACCATAGTTATTTATAGATATTGTTCATGTTATTTTATCTTATAGAGTAGAGTAATAATAGAGAATAATTACTATTACTCGATGGTACCTCATTGAAAGAGAAAAAAATAAGTTAGTGGTTGTTATGTTGTTGGTGGGAAAGATTTGCATTTGTGGGTGATTTGCATAAAAGGTTGGTTAAGATAGGTTGAGAGAAGATATCCATTTATGAAAAAGGTAAGGGAAGGTAGGCGTTATACTAACAATTCATGCGTAAGCATATGAAAGTGTGATGTTGTACTAGTTTTCTTGGAAGAAGTAAGTCTTTATTATAATGTGTGCTAGTTATTGAACTTCTTTAGGATTTTCATATGGGGGTTCAATCACCTTAGGATAAGGCCTATTTTCAGATGAGTGTTTGGGCTAGAGAGTAACCCATTGAGCTAGAGAGCATTCTTTTGGACCAGAGAGTAGTTTTTTAGGCTGGAGAACAGAATAAAGTTATGGGAGATGAATAATGTTTATGAGAAATGAATAATGAGTGTAGGAAATAAATAATGTTATAGGAGATGAATAATGTTTTTTCCTTTCCTCCTATTAATTCAATTTTAGAGACTGAACTGGAAAATTGAATAAGAATGAAGGACTGAATTGGAGAAAATATGGAAAAAGTTTTTGGTGCGTGTATTACATGTGCCATCTTATGGACAATATATCGTGGCTTATGGCAGTGTGTATAACATCATTTAGCCACTGATTGTGGCCTTTCTTGGTATTGTTGGATTTGTCTTGACAAAATCTTTATGGTGATGCCTCACATGTGCTAATATGAGCTTTGGTGTGTCTTCGATGCTCCATTCTTTTCTTTTTCTTTTCTTTTCTTCTTCTTTTTTCTTTATGTACCTCAATTTTCTTGTTTTTTCTCTTATTTTTTTCAATCAGTTTCATTTAGGCTTATCCTAAATAAAAAGGTTGTCTTGCCTTATGGTTGACCTAAATGATAAGGATTGTATTTTTGTTATATGCATCATTATTTTCCCCTAATCTTTGAATTTGTGTAAAATCTAAAAGACTCATGAATTTATTTTTATCAAGTTATAACGTGTTGATAGTGTCCACTGTGCTTTTATGGTAAAAAAACATCTTTATAAATGGAGAATGTTTTTGTGACCATAACAAAGCATTGTGTACGAAGATGTTGCATGGAGATATATAGAAATTTTTGGTGGAGATATAATGATTTTATTTGGAGATATAATGATCTTTTGTAGAGGCATGAAGATTTTTGCTTAGATCCTTTGAGATTTTTCTTGAAGATAAATATTTTCATTGGAGATATATAAATAAACAACACCGTTGAGAAAAATATATGAAAACTACTTGGAGAGATGATATTAATTTGTTGATTGAAAAGTTTAAAATATTTTCTTATGTAAGTAAAGATAAATCCTTGTAATATATCTAATCTCAATCAACAAATTATAGGATACATTTATCTTTTCTTGTTATATTCAGGTTGCATTTCCTTCATTATAAATTATCCAAGGTAACATCTAGCAATCAATATTTCTATTTTTTTTAAAGCATTATAGTTCTCGGTATCATGTTTATTGTCACGATGAAAGGAATAAAATTTATTAGGGTTCCTTATGTTTGTTTCATCTTTCATAGAAAAAAATGATATCACACACATTCTTTTTTCTTAATGGAAACCAATACCTCTGTACAATATAGTGGTCGGAGGTGTGGTTAGAAGCTTAGAAAAAATTTGATGGTCATAAATGGATCCTTTGGTGCTCTTCTTATATGCAAACTTATAGGAGATCAATTATGCTTATGAGGTTTTGCTCTTTGTGACTGATATGAAGGTGTTCTTTTCTGGTTACACACGCTTCTTCTACTTGAATATGATTTTCCCTTATCTTTTTCACACTTATGAGAGTTTAAATAGGAATAATGTATAGTCATTCTCATAAATAATAGTTTTAAACTCCACTAATAAGAGCTTTAGTGGTAATGAGTTCAAGTATACTTTCTATATTGAGCATTTTCTTGTTAAACCTTTGAAGATATGTTTTAATGCTCTCAACTTCTCATTGTGTAATGACAAAGAACTCTGTTGTGCTATTTTTAAATGATATCGTTATGCTAAAATAGAAGTTGAGTTTAGCATAAATATCATAAAAAGTCAAGGATGAAGCCATGCTCAAAGATATGATATCACACTCGAATAGATCCATGAAATATTGTCGAGAGGAATTTACATAATGAATTGTTATCTTGTGTTACAAGTTCTAAGATGTTTTACATATTTTTTATATGCTCTCTTGGATTTGTAATTTCATCATAGTTGTCTAAGTTTTCTTTTATAAAGACATAATCTTTAAAGAGACGAGTGCGCAACACTCGATGATAAAGTTAAGGGTCTCTCACTTGACGGGGTTGTTATTCATTCTTAAGAACTTGTGTTACAATGAAAAAAATGATGTTGGTTATTGTGCATCGATGTGCCATGGGTGAGAAATATTTGCGCTCGTGAGTGAATGTCATGAAAGGTTGGCGCCTTATGAGGAGATAATTTGGCAGAAGATAGTCATTAGTAAGACGTTGTATTAATAATTTATATGTAGATACATAAGAGTGCAACATTGTATTGACTTTTTAAAAAGTAATAACTCTACATTGTGATGTATGCTAATTACTAGGCTTGTTGGGAATTTGCATAAGAGGATTTGATCATATTAGGATATGTGTTTGGGTTGGAGAGCATTCCCTTAGGTTGGATAGTAGTTCCTGACTGGAGAACATTTTCCAAGGTTGGAAAGCATGATAAAGTTGCGGAAGATAAATAATATTTATGAGAGATAAATATTGTTTCTAAAAGATGAATAATGTTTATGGGTAATGAATATGTTTTCCCTCTTTCTTTTTCCCTTTCCTCCCATAGTTCAATTTTAAAAACCAAATTGGAGAATGGTATAAGGATTAGGGACTAAAATGAAGAAAAGATATATATAAAAAAAAGGTTTATGGTGCGTTTATGACATATGAGAGTGTGTGGACAAGCTATCGCGACTTGTGATGGTGTTTTTGGTTTCGTCCTCCCATCAATGAGGACCTTCTTTGGTGTTATTGGATTTGTCTTCGCAAGATCTTTTTAATATTATCATGTATGTGTTGATTGAAGCTTTAATGTGTCTCTAATATCCTATTATTTCTTTATTTTTCTTCTATTTTCTCTATACATACCTTGATTTTTATGCCATTATTTTTATTTTCTTCTTTTATGTGCTTGTGATCTTCCTTTATTCTTCTTCTCTTAGTGTGTTTTTATTGGTTTTGTTCGGTCTAGGCGCAAACGGAGGGTATGTCTTGTCTCTGCATTTATACTAGCCCAAACAATAAGAGGTTTTTTATTTTACAGTTCTTTTTTTTAGGCTAGCCCAAACAACAAAAATTGTTTTTTTTAATCACCAACATTTAGTTTATTTTAAATTTTAATAGAAGGAAAAAAGCTTACAACGATTAAAGAGAATAATAATAGAATTAAAAAAAAAATAGCTAGGCCACTTCGCCAGGCCTTTCACTTACAAGTCGCACGCACCTTGCATTGGGTGAGGAAGGCCCAACATGGTTAATTAAAAAAAAAATGACGCGTCTTTTTTTTAAGTGATACATCAACTTCGTTGATAACTTTTTTATCGTAATAAAGTCACCCTATAGTTTTTCTTTTTTAAAAAAAAAAACATCTCAATTAAATCCAGATAAGGCTCAAATCTTTTTTCTATTTGTTTTTTCTTACAACAAAATATCTACTTGATTTTCAATTTTCCTTTTACAATTAGTAACCAATCTTTTTTTTTTTTTCCATCTTAAAGGTTCAAACAATCATGTTAATGATAAGACAACTTTCGTTTTCCATAACTGGATTGGGATGGTAAGACAACTTTGTCTCTCCTTCCCTTTCTCGCTAATGTCCCCTTATTTTTATATTTTTATTTTGCTCCTTGTAGTAATATAAACAATCATGCCTTAAAAAAAAAATATTAGCCCCTCCTAAATTTTTATGTAATAAGAGTTTTTCAACATTTATTCCTCATGTGATAATATATACCTAATTTGTTTTATTTAATATATTTTGAAATCATTAGACGAGAGAAAAAAATAATTAATCCCTTTATCTTTTATTTAAATATATGAACTAGTAATATGTCCTAAATTAAAATCATTCTATAAATGGTTCACTTACATTTTTAACTTAAATAAATTTTTTATTAGTAACTAGATTTAAAATAATAATAATTATGTACATAAAATTTTGATGTCTTTGAATTTATTAGAACTAATATATTAATGAATAATATGAAATACCTTACAATATTGAATATATCATTATATGGATTAATTTAATTTTGAGTCTAAACCTTTTTTTAAAAAAACATTCAGAGATGTGATATATCATCTAACAAAATCATGAGTTATCAATTCTAACAATGATTTGGACAGACAACAAGTGCCAAAATGACAGTGTTCTTAGTATCATTTTGCACACCAAAGTGCCGAAATGACAGTGGTCGTAGTGATTCCATGATCATTTTGTAAGCAATAAAAACCGACTTTATTTTAGTATATTTATTTTTGTAATAAAAAGTAAATATTGTAATCATTAAAAAACAGTACAGCTAGCACTAGAATATATTAAAATATAGGAGTAGAAGCATAACTATTAAACTTGGTTTCACCTGATGAGTTGACTTGTGAAAGCCTACACCCAAAAGCTTGATTTAAGTTAAATTTCAAGTTTAATTGGAAAAGATTTTAGTCTTGTGCAACCTGGTTAACCCCGTTTGTTTTATAGTGATTCGGTTGACTCAAACAAATCTGATTTGATTAGTTTTAAGAATTTTTTTTAATAACAAAATAATGTCATTCTGAATAAAACGGTTAATCTAGCGTTTACCAGGTGACTTAAAAGTTGATCCAATAATTAAATAACCCATAACTTTTTTTCGAGTCACTAATTTCTTGGCCCGGCATAACAAGCATGACTAAAAGTGGAAAATGGATCTGTCAAAAAATATATACAATTTACCCAAAAAAGAAAAATCACCCTAAGCATGAACTGATCTAACAAACAAAACACACCTTAATATAAGAGGATAAATTGGGCAATTGGCATGTAAAATGCAAATAAATAGCAAAATGACACAAAAGCATAAAGTTTTGGTGAAATAACACATTTTTGGATGTCGCAACTGGGAACTGCAACATCCATTATATGTCATGATTGGAAACCATGATAAAATTTTAATTGATATCGCATTTTTAGAACTGTGATATCTATTTAAATTCACAAAACTACTAAAACCAGGTCCCGCGAGTGAGATTCTTAAAATCTAATAATCCAATAGTCAGAGTAGCGATTTCATGGTTGCTACAAAAAAATTACCTCTGGAAAATCCTATAAAAATTTAAGTGTGATCCAACAGTCTAATCAAAATTTATGGTTTTTTTGAGCCATTATTCTAGTCTGATGTGATCAGATTTTCTATTGGGCTTAGGTTTGTCTCATTGTTTCATAAATGCATCAGCTAGGCCATTCTCATGATTTGTCTAAGATAGATCCTCATCTAGTTATGACAGACTCACACCAGACTACTCAACATCACTTGTGAAAAATACTATGTAAACAATAATTTTTTAAGATTTTAACTGGTGTCTGTTTTTTAGTCTACAAGTTAAACAAAGATATAGATTTTTACTCATAAAACATATATGAAAGAAAAAAAATTCATAAAATTATGGTTTTTATGTGAAACAGTCGACCAAATATACAACTGTATTCAACTAGTCGACTGGTTGGTAGTTGTCGCGCTTGAAAAACACGACATATTTAAATGTCGCTATTCTGAAGCATAACAACTATCTTGTCGCGCTTAGGAATAACGACATTTAGTAAATGTCGCATTTCAGAAATGCGACAAGGTGAAAATATGCCATTTTTCTAAATGGTGTTCTTTTGCAAAATAATAATAAAAAAAAATTGTGCTATTTAAAAAAAATTCAACAGAGAAAGATAAATCACTCATGGACTCGGTCGTTGTTAATAACCTCTCATGAATTTGTCAACCAATAAGATTCCATGTATTTGGTCATACTTAAAAGAAACAAGATCTATCAGTTATTATGACATTTTACCGACAAAATAAGCCACTGGTAATTTTATCGGTAATCATATGCATATTACTAATAGAATCAAACTGTCGGAGAATTACATCTAATAATGGCAAGTCTTGTAATTTTTTTCCAACTCTCTGAAACTTTTTGATGGATTTAGTCCATTAGTATTTCCATCTGTAATTACCAGTGACAAAGTTCTATAACTTCTTTCCAACTCTCTGGAACTTTTGGAGGGGCTTAGTCCATTAGTAATTCCATCTATGATTCAAATTCTATCGTTAATTCTATTAGTATTGTATTTAATATTTCTTGAAAAAATAAATTAAAATAAACAATACAAAAAAATTTAAAAAATATTATCCAATACAATTTATCTAGTGGATAGAAGGCAGAGGAGAAGGCGGAGATAGATCTTCATTGAAACCAAGATAGTGATGAGGTTGACCCCATGTACCAGTGAGGGCTGCCAACAATTTCTCGAGGAAATTCACTTTATCCTTCAGGTCGATTGTCTCATACATAAGTTAAGCTATCTCAGTAATAAGTCAGGTCGTCTAAACTTAAACCTATTCTCGTACAATCACCTAGACGGTCAGAGATCACTACCTCAATCCTAATTGCGAGGATCCATCAGTCGATACACTACGGTCCATCCATAAATCCTCGTTTGTAGTGTTGGAGATACTGTAAGGCTAATTCTTATCGAGTCTACTAGACAATCTAACCTCTAATAAAAAAATTTGGATCGAGTTTCAGATGGGTTAAAGGATCATCTTTGTATCTGTCATGTAATCGAGTGTTATATGTTTCCTGAAAAAAATAAGAAAATTAAAAAAAATAACTTTAGAAAAAACTGTTGAAATCCAATTTACCATGAACTTCTAAGCTCGGCTATCTATGAGTTGTTGCACCCCTTTTCAAAGGTCCTTATTTTGCATGTGAGTTTCAACAAAAAGCTCCATCGATCTTGGATTGCGTCCAAGCACTATAGCTTGTAAAGGAAAGCTATTGTTAGTTAAATATTTTCATATAATACAACAATTAAAAAAATTATCTTAGAAAACAAAATATTACCATTTGCTTTACATGCGAAATGAATAGAATAGATACACCAGTGTGCATTGTAATGGAACCATGAATCTCTTTGTTCCAGTTCTATGCACTAGACCACGACCGCTGCATAAAATGTTTAGATGTCACATGCTGGATATAAGCATCCTAGATAGCCTTTGAGATGTGCGGGGTTTGAAATCCCTCCACACAACCACATCTTCCCAACCTGGAAGACCTTTTTCTTTTGCATATTTATTTTATTCTTTCTACGCTTATGCCTGAAATCATACAACTTGGTTCGTAGAAAAAAATTATCGGTTAAGATTATGAAATATAATTAAAATTTGAATATTTTTTTAATATCACATTTTGAATTCAATCTTATCTAATGGCATTGCGAGTCTCCCACACTCTCTTAGCAACAACGTCGGCAGCCTCCTCCTGGTAAAAGTTTTCTTTGCACGTCAATTTCATAAAATAATTAATGTATTGAAATTAAAAAGCTAACTGAATTAAATAATTAAAAAATTATTAATGTATATACTAACCTTCAACTTTCCAAACCAAGCATTAATCATAGCCTTCTATTCAGGATTTTTTAAAACATGACTTTACTGAAACAAAAGCACTTTCATCGACGATTTCATGACCTAATTTTATCATCCGAAAAACCTCTATATTTGTAAACCTAAAATCTCATTCATTCATTGAAATTAATTATTCAATAATTATCCATTGTTATTTATTTTTTTTATCGCAAGAAAGGATAACAAACTTACATGTTGTGGTCGGTCTTCCACTGAGCAATATACTTCCCAGTGTATACATCATGCTTAGATAAGACTCCCCTTCTGCAAGTCACCTTCGCACTCAACTGACCTAGTTCAAGAGAGAGTGTATGTGTCTAAGGTGTTTAGTCATGGTCAACTGCTAGCGACTCATGGTCATAAAATACTTTGTCAGAAGAACCAGCAGCACTCATGTCCACATTACTCTTCATTGACCTTTTCTTCGCCATTTAAACAAGTTAAGTATAAAAAAAGATAATAACATTATCATTATATCCTATTTTTAAAAACAAAATTACAGCACCTTTTTTATATGAAAAACTACACAAAATTTTATTACCTACAAATAAATAAAGCCACAAAACAATTGATTTTATTTGTAACTATTATTTAATTTATTTATTGAAATCTACGTGGACAATATCTCATTACCCAAAACCAAATTATATCTAAGAAAACTCTTATAAAAATTATCGCATTGTATTTTTCTTTACGGTTTACACACACCATGTAGTTACTCCTCCAAAATAATTTATCACTACCCCTTAAAATTAAACAAACTTATATGATATCTTGTTGTCTTGTCTTGTTCATTAACATATGTTCAACATTTATTCTATTTAGCAATTACACATTTAAATATTCACGTGTGCATTTACTTATGTAATTAATGACCCATATACAAAATTAACCTATATATAAAAGATATAGCAATATTACTCAAGTTATACTTCAAACTAGGATTCCAAAGACACTCCGGTTGGCTGCTTATCACCCAAGTCCTTTTTTATTTTCACTTTGATCTTTTAAAAATAATATTTCAACTACTAATTTGTATAACTCGGTGAATAATCAGATAAATAAGTATGAAATTCATTTTTTTTAATATATCTAAATCATTTATTTTTAGAAATTTGCAATTTTTCTAAGTAATTACATTTCGCTATTAAGGAATTTACTTTAATCTTCAAATAATTTACTAATTATTCAAACTTTTAACTTATTTTCGGTACTTAAAGGACATATTTTTAGTGAAATTTATTGAATATTTTCTTTTTCATATTTCAGCATAAAAAACTCAATAATTATGCTTTAATTTCTTTAAAGTCATTAAAATCCTTTTATTGTAACTTAACATGTATACTTCTCTTATTTACCAAGATTTACTAACAAATTCAATAATTAACATGTAATAAACAATCCATCATATGAAAAAAGAATGACATTAAGAATCCAATAAACTTTAAACTAACACACGCCACCACAACATAAACAAATAATTAAATTTCTTGGCAGTTCAATTATGAACAAATAGCAGTCAGATACCACCAGTAAAGAGGTATTATTACCTTAGATAAGATCCCTTCTTAGGTTATGAAAACCCTCAAAACAATAACAAGAACAACGAAATTTTATTCAACAAATAATAACTAAAATCCAAATTTTGAAAAGTAATTTAAATAATTTGTCGTAGCCAACTATGAGCTAAATAATAAATAAATTAAAATTATATAGAAAAGCTAAAATTAAAAAATAGGAACAATCTATATATGTTAAATCTCATAGTTCAAAGCCTCATGGTAATTAAAAAGAGGAGGACTTTGTCAGGTTAATATTATATATGCTATGAGTCCTTTTATTGCGAGGTTTTTTTTATTATTATTAACGTGGGTATTCGGGTCAGTTTGCGCGCACCTCAATTAATCTCACAGCCGTATAGTTAACAACAATGTAAACCTTTAATGACTATCAAATTAACTTTTATTACGAGTTTAAAAATGTATGAACTGGTTCGATCTTCGGCATGCTTTAATTAGAGAGAAAATTATAATGTATATATATCAAGAACATAAAGTTATGAGACCTTTTCTAGGTTAAAATATACACTATGTCCGTCGACGTTAAAGCTTGAAGACAATCATGCATGGATTCAACTTTTATAATCAATCGAACTGCTACCACAAAAGTATAGATAAAAAATTCTATAATTCTTAGAAAATGAATTAGAGAGATGCCATTTT
>Ga0325402_1001824_pt1 | contig 18082 bp, 15 predicted proteins | sample PopdelMetagenome_22_FD_207212 | JGI IMG/M metagenome (GOLD analysis project Ga0325402, IMG submission 207212) | Populus deltoides microbial communities from Bellville, Georgia, United States - Xylem-PdKOR-R3 | ecosystem: Host-associated > Plants > Phyllosphere > Stem > Wood/Secondary xylem... | reverse complement strand
TACAATCTTACAAAATCTAAAACAAACCATAACAAGTATAAAATTATACATTCATATACTACAAGTTTGTTTGAGAAATAACAATAAAACATATACATCTACTAAGAAAATACATATACTAAAAAAACAATAAAAACCATGATATTTAAATGTTAAAATTTAAAAAGATAGAATTACTTACAAAAACTGATAAAAATCCGTCGGTAAATCAAAACACAGATGCTGTGACAAGAAGACTTCAAGATATATGACTTGTTGTGTTGAGAAGAGGGAGATTTGGGGGGGGGCTGGTTGTTTGCAGTTGGGGAGAGTTGAGATGAGGAAGAAGGAGGAGAAATAGGGGAGGATAGGGTCGAGTGAGAGGGGATATATTAATTTTTGCTGACGGCTTCACTGACGGACTATTCTGTCTGTGATTCCATCGGCTAATATGTCGGCAAACAGGGCACGTCACTTTACGGTGCTGTCGTTTTGAATCCCTCAGTGATTCTGTCGGCATTTTCCATCGGTGAATCGGTCACGTCACCGTACGGAGCTGACGTTTTGAATCCCTCGGTGATTCCGTTGGCATTTCCATCGATGAATCGGTAAAAAATACCCTCAATAACCTCCACGTCAGCGAACCACCCTTTTTTTTTTTAAATTCTCAACATTCCATCCGTAATTTCGTCGGTATATACCGATGGATTTTGGCTGTCGGTATCTACCGATGAAATTACCGACGGAGTAAAGTCTGTCGGTAATGGCGACCCCAAATTACCAACAGAATTATTCCGTTTTCAATTCTGTTGGTATTAAGCGAATTTCTGGTAGTGATTAGTCTTTGATTAAAACGCTCAAGATAAAACTTCGTGAACCAAAATGCATTATTGAAAAATACACAATATATCCACGGTGGTGTTTTGTGAGCATGTGAACAATGTAGGCTCAAAAGTAAACACTCCATACCTTTTAGATTTTTACTTAATTGGTGAACATCTAGTAGTGATCATGCAGCCTGACAAGTAAACACTCGAGCTTTTTTTGGAGATCAATCCATGTAAACTGTTGCTTGTCCGCATAATACTTTTGTAATATGTATAAATGGTAGGTCTTCGATTGAACCTAGAATCACTATATACTTGCATCAAAACCCCAGGCCTCCTTCCTTGCCACCTATACAAGTTAGCCCCGAGTGACCTGTTGTACAAAAAGCAAAGGAAATTGATTTGGATGAAAGGTCGTCTGGAAGACCAAGTACATGATCCAAATTAAGCAGGACCCTTTCCCTTTCTGGCTTGGGGGGAAAAGGTCTCTAATCTCAATCATTTGCTTCTTGACGACGAGAACGAATATGTTGCGCAAGCTCCTGCCAGTCTCTCGAGGCCAGGAAGGGGCAAGGGGGCTGCAAAAGTTTTGGAGGTGGACGCATGATTTTCGAGAAAAAGTTTTGTACAATAATTGTACTGTGCTACTGTGGCCATTGCTCTTGCATTCACCAAATGTCAAAGGCTGCAATTATAGCTGCGATGTTCTTTTTCACTGAACTAGCCAAATGGGGCAATTCAACTGGTGGGGGAGAAAGCGAAACCAACAACTAGAAATGGGTCCATTAATTGTCGAGTTACGAGAGGTTGCTGCAGCAGAAGTGGCATTGCAAGCATTTCTGCCATCATTTTGTTATGCGCGCAAGAGGAGAAAATAATTCAAAATACCAAATAGCAGTTCATTCTACAACCACCACGAACCCCTTTTGCTTTGATGTCATGCGTACTTTCGAGCCAGTTTTGCATTCAGGGATAAATTTCTATCTAGATGAGGTTTTAGAAATATCAAGTCCTTTCAGCTAAAATATATGTAGATGTTTTGAAACAAGTGCTTGGCTAGTAGCTCTTTCATAAAATTACGTTGTCTTACAGCATAAAATTATCAAAAACTAGAGAGAAGTTGGAGTACTCTCCTCCCATAAATCATGATTAATTTTTATAGTTAAATTATATTTTCACCGGTTATATATATCCAAGTTGTTTTTAGACCTATTAAATCAACTAGATTATATCAGGCCAATCTTTTTATAATTTAAAAAAATATATCTATTATAAAACACATTAATAATGTCTGAATTTATTTTTAGGTTTAAAATTTTTTTGAACCAACTTGCTATATATATCAGGCTAATGATCTAGCATGAATTGTGCACGAAAAGCATTAAAGCACTTTTGGATGTGAGGACCTAATTGAGCATTTTGGATATATTAGGGATTTAATTATTAAAGATTGGTTAGAGATTTAATTCAGAATTTATAGTAGAAGGGGATGTTTGGAAACGTGGTGGTGGTTGTTTTTCAAAATATTTTTCTTGAAAATGTATTAAAATAATATTTTTTAAAAAATTATTTTTAATATCAGCACATCAAAATGATTTGAAAACATCAAAAAAATAATTTAAAGTTAAAAAAATAAATACATAATTTAATTTTTTTAAAATAATTATGAAATATAAAAACAAACCGGTTTCAAGTTGAAGACTAATCAATGTTAACTCTTCTATATATTAAACAGAATAAACTATTGGGTCATAAAAAAAATAATTTCTTTTTCGATGAAAGCACTATGATTTGTCTAATCTTTTTGGTTGAAGTAGATTTACTTCACACAATAATTTTGTTTTTAGACCGTACATTAACAAGGAATTTTTTTTATTTTTTTTCAGAAAGTAAAGTGAGAAACTAGAAATAAAGTTTGATAATGCTGAGAAAGAATCGTATCTAATCCTACTAAAAAAAAATAAAAGAAAATGTCTCTTTTATAATAAAAGAAATTATTTTTTAATTTCCTCTTTCTTATTTTTCTTTACCTTTATATCTTTAGAGTAGTTATAACGAGAAACATCAAATTAAAAAAGAAGGGAAGAGGTACACGTGAATACCGTAGCCAAAGGATCGAAAAGCAACACTGTATCCATCAAATATCAGACACGTGACAGGCATGTTGGAATTTTTGGTCCGATAACGGACACACACTCCTTGCATGTTTTGCTGATGGTTGGAGAGTCTATTAACTTTTGTTTTAAAATTGTATTTTAGATATTAAATTTATATTTTTTTATAATTTTAATATATTAATATTAAAAATATTAAAAAATTATTTTAATAAATTTTCATGTAAAACAAACTTTAAAAAAAATTATATTTTCATAGCAACAAATATACAATTAACTTGTTGCCCTCTTTCCCCGTTCCATAACCATCTCTATATTTTTTTAATATTTTTCAAGAAAGTACACGTGAAAATAGCTTTGAAAAAGTAATAAAACCAAAAACAGTCCCCTAATGATCTTCACCGGCCACTCAACTCACCACCATTCATAACTCCCCACGTGTCACTTGCTTTATCGCCGGCCACCGTCGCCGCAAAATGACATCAACCTAGCCAAACTTTGTTGTAAGCATGACACAACATCTATTATACACCACCCCCCTCCCCCCCCCCCCCCAGCTACGTGGATTACAAACAGTGTTTTTTTTTTTTTTTTGCATTTTGACTTTTTTTTTCCAGTTATTAAATTTTTTTTATTTTATTCTTATATAATGTATTTATAGGAATTTAGGGTAGATAATTTATTTTAATTTTTCTTTATATAATTATTACAATATCAAAAAAATATTACAACATTGGAATGGTATCGGAAAACTATATTAACATCTAGATATGGTCTATTTTTTAAAAAATTATAGTTAAATAAAAAATAATTTAAAAAAAACTAGGTTATTAAACTTTGTGGAGTCAATAATCCGGTTTGCGAGTTTGAGAAGATAACCCTAGTTGTCCCTGTTTGTGGGTTTAGTGGGGAACTTTTTATTTTTCTTTTTTCTAATTGAACTTAATTATGTGATCATTTATTTTTTTTATTATATAATTAATAAAATAGTTTTGTAAAAAAAACATGTTATTAAGTTTTAGAAAGTTTGTTGATGTGTATGGTGAGTTTAACTTCTTCTTTTTTATAAATTTATTTTTTTTTAATTTCATTTCTTGATATTAGATTGATTGAGAATTGAGTTTCATAATTTATTTTGTTTTGTTTTCTATAAGGTTATTATAATCTTTAAAAAAAATCTCAGTATTGGTTTGACACTCGATTTTATAATTGTCTATTTTTGTTATCATATAGTTAAATAAACAATAGTTTAGAAGAAAAAATAAGTTATTAATCCCAATGTAATCCATTACCTAGTTTGCGGGTTTGACGTATTAAACTGAGTTACCCAATTCACGGGTTTAGTGGGTTTACCTATCAAATCTGATATTGTTTTTTTTTCACTCTTATTCAATATTGGATTGGTTAAGAAATGAAATTTGTAGTTTATTTTTTTCCTACTTTCTATAGGGTTATCACGATATCAAATAAATATTTTTTTTAGGGTTGATGCTAGATTTTGAAAGCATCTAATGTTATCATAAAATTAAAAAAAATTAAAAAAATAACAGAGTTATTAAACCTATTGAAATCCATGATCTAGGTTGCAAGGTGACTAAAGTCGATCCAATCTAGTATCGTTTCAATATAAAAAATTGTTATCTGAAAGTTTTTTTAAAAATTATATCATGTTTTTACTAATCATTCAAGTGTTTTTTGAACCCATTAAATTAAAATAATTCACTTTGGATCAGCTTCCATACGATTTAATTTGAAATTCAAGTTAGGCAAGAAGTCAAGTTGACATGTTCCAAGATCGAATTGCTTGATTAAATTTAATAATGTTGATAAAAAATATCTTCATACTCAACATTTTTTTAAGTTAAAAAAAAATTTAACCCTCAACGAAGTATGGAGATATGTACTATTAAATGCTAAAGAGTGTTCAGTGTATAGATATTGTGTTCCAAACAGAGGTTGAGCAAAATTTTAAAAAATTAATTTATTTAAAATTAACTTTTTTATTATTTTAATGTGCTGATATGAAAAAAATATTATTTTAATGTATTTTAATATTTTTAAAAATAATTGTTATTATATTTTTAAATATTTAAAAAAAAAAAAAGAGAAAAGAGAGGATGTGCGTACGTTAAAGTGACTAGGGGTATGGCGATGGTAACGGGTTGACTGTAGTAACGTTCAAAAAACAAAGAAAAAAGGAAATAAAAGGAAGAGTCTTTTTCAGTGATTATGAGATTATTTTTTTTTTTTTATTCTGTTTTCTTTTGTGGACTTTAGAGAGTGTCTCTTTTGGGTCTTGTTTACTTGCAAGGAATGGATGGTGGTGATGTTCATTCCTGATGCCATCTAGTATTAAAGACAGTGAACCAGTGTTAAATTTTTCAGGTTTAATTTCTTGGACTTGCTGGAATACTTGAATTGCTTGAGAGATTTTGGTAGTAAGAGCTGAATTACATACACACAGAGCCCCCAAAAAGAAGAAGAAGAAGCAGCAGCAGCAAACTTTGTTCGTTTATTAGTGTACTTTTTTTCCTTCAAGGGGGGGCTCTCCTTTTGGCTACTTGGGAAGTTGACACTTTTGGCTTCGTTTTTGCAAATTCATGATCCATTGAAGCATGCTGTACAGAGGTAAGTGAAGGCTGATGACTTACTTTAATCAGTATTTTCTGGATCTTGGTTTTATTTACACTTGTGTCCGGATTGATTGGAAAGGGAAGTTACACAGTATTGGTGCGGATAAAAGCATGATTTTCTGTGTTTAATGGTTGTTTCTGAGTTTGTGTGTTTAGGTTAGAGAAAGGGTCCTTTCTTTTGGATGGTCTCTTTATATTTAAGCAATAGCATGTTTGCTTTATGCCATATATAAGAACATCTTGATCAATTAAGAGTGAGTCCAATTCACCATCGATTCTGTTTTTATTCCTTCTTGTTTAGCATAGTTTGTTTTGAGTGGTTGGATTTTTGGGAAAAAGAATCATCCCTTGAAGCCTTGCTTCCAAAAAAAAAAAAAAAATTGAGATGGATTTAGGCCATAATGTTCATTGGCGTTACTGTTGGATGAAACCACATAGGTTTCCGGAGACAATAGCCACATAATTTATAGCTGATCATAGACCATTCGTTCAATCTTGCTGATACTATATTTATTATTAGTGCATAATCCATATTTCGAGATTTTGAAGAGAACAAGTCTTGAAGCATTTTGAAAAGATTTATTGTGATTTGAGGTGGACATGTGAAGCGAAATTTCCTCACGGAGTGGTCTTTGATTCATTGTCAATCTGTAGAATGTCCTCACATGATGGAGAGGTTTCTAGAAACAAATATAAATGAAGAAACAGTAGGAAATGTTAACTAGCAAGTGAAGCAGCTTCCATCATACAGTTATTTTAAGCAAGACATGAGGGCACCGTTGCTGATTTAGCTCAATAAACCAGTTGGAATCTCTAACATGGGAGTTCTGTGGGAGAATCAATATTGTGCGTTACCCTTGAAAAGTTGTCTGTCTACTCTCTTTCCTGTTCCTACTTCCTCTGGCAAAGTAAATATGACATTGGTTCGTTTTTTCATGTCCACAACATAGGTTGCCTTGCTTACCCCTAATTTTTATATAGGTTGCCTACTTACCCCTAATTTTTATATCTGTGTTGCTGATGCTGCCATTGTTGATGAGTCCAATACTTGGCAAATTTTTCAATGTGTTTGCCTTCATGAATGAACAAGAATAGCTGAAGTTGCCATGTCAGTGCATGTGTCTGAGCATTAAAGTTTAACCTTAGTGAGTGTTTGATCTCTTAGCTTTGTAAGTCTACATAGTCTGAATGACAATGCTTTACAAATTTTCTTTTTTATGTTTGTCTCCTGGGTAGCAGAACAATTCACGAAATTTGGGTAGGATTCTTTTGGAATCAGTTATCAGTAGATATCCTTTTGAGCTCTGTCCTTGGATGAGCATCATTTTGACCAGAATCATATTTCCTTTTTTCCTTTCCATTCTATTGATGTTTTTGCTATGCATATTATTTCTTGTTTTGCTTAAGAATGACAAGTTCCATGTAATTTTATTACTACATTGATGTGATGTTGCAGCTGACTAAATGTGTCTGTTTGTTTTGCTTTGTTTTCCATTTTTTATTAGATTCTTTTAGAGCATGAGCTCTACGTCAACTCAAATTGCCGCCCTCAGAGGAATGGGCATTTATGAGCCCTTTAACCAGATTAGCTCATGGGCACACGCCTTCAGAGATGATGGTAGCCTAAACATTGGCCCATCCACAATTGTGCAGGTGGATGATGGGCTAGACAACAAGGTAAATGATGCATGATGTTTTCCTTCTAATTAATGAATGTCAGGGCTAACTATGCTTACCAGGCGGCCTGATGTTTCTGATTGACTTCCTCCAGAGTGAACATGTTTCACATGAATCAATGGAACCATACAGAAGCGATCAAGAAGCACACAAACCTGCTGATAAGGTTATGAAACTCCTTTCCTCTCTCTCCGATTAATCAAAAACATATAAGCTATTATTCTTAAATTTCTTATGAATTATACCAGCTTTGTATGGAGAAAATGTGTAGCACGTGAATCCTTTGGGAAACTAGATGAAAAGATTGCTTCAAATAAAATCCACAAATTGGGAATTTGTTGTTGGTACTATTCTCACATGAAGACTAGTAGTACACAATAATGAATTTGTGGATGTTTGAGCTTTTGAGAAGCATCCTTTCTTATTGAACTGGATTAAACTCAATGGGATTGGATTTTCCTTTTCTCTTTTGTGCAAAGATGAAAAATCAATGAATAGATGACTAACAGTGCACTTGAAATGTTCACAAATCTAACTGCAGATACAAAGACGATTGGCACAAAATCGTGAAGCAGCTCGCAAAAGTCGCATGCGGAAAAAGGTAGATTTTACTACATTCTTATACAAGTATATGGTGATGAAAGGTATTTTAACATTGTAGTGCAGAATATTTATATTTCAACATTGTTTCTTAGGCTTATGTTCAACAATTAGAATCCAGCCGAATGAAGTTGGCCCAGTTGGAGCAGGAACTTGAAAGAGCTAGGCACCAGGTGAGATAAAAACTCTATTCCATCTATTATGTTTCACTGTTTAACTGGATGCATTTCCCTATTTATCAGTCACTGATGAAAATACTAGTTAGGATTTCCTGGAACAACAAATTGTCTCTTCTAACAGCTCTGTGAATGCCTGACTGCAGGGTGCTTACTTAGGCAGTGCATCAAATTCTAGTCATTTAGGATTTTCAGGAACAGTAAATCCAGGTTTGTGATTCCATGTGCTAACTTGATGATATTTGTACGGCATGGCAAATCTTAGCAACCCTTGACACATAAAAGCATGATGAAGTAAACAGAAGAGTATACCTTACGGACTTCTATGCAGAAACTGATCTTCCTTGAAGGTTTCTCTTTTAGAGATTTGTCTGAAAACATGGTGCCAGATGCCCCTCTTCATTTTTCGTTGCCAACTACAGATCAGAAAGTTGTTTATAAACTATCTGTTAAATTTTGTGTGTTCATTATAGGTCCCGTTGTCTCTTCATTCCTGTTTTTATTGCAAAATACTGATGGATGCATGCTGCTAATAAACTAATCACTAAATGTCTCACCCGCAATTTCCACATTTGTTTCATTCACTTGCCTCTGCAGACAATTTATATTTATTTAATATCTATTCAAGGAATCTCGGAACTTTGGCCTTGAATTGCCTAATTACCCCTTGAAACTATTTTGCATCTTTATCATGGTGATTGCATTTATTCTTTAATTCTTACATATGTATTGTGATCTAAATGGTTCTGATCATTATTTCACAGGAATTGCTGCATTTGAGATGGAATATGGACATTGGGTTGAAGAACAACATAAGCAAATCTCTGAACTTAGGAAAGCATTGCAAGCTCATATAACTGATATTGAGCTCCGAATACTTGTTGAGAATGGCTTGAACCACTATAACAATCTTTTCCGTATGAAAGCAGATGCTGCGAAGGCTGATGTATTCTATCTGATATCTGGCAAATGGAGAACGTCAGTAGAACGCTTCTTTCAGTGGATCGGAGGATTCCGCCCATCAGAACTTCTAAATGTAAGTCTTATTCCATATAATTTATTGCTTGAAGACTGAGTAGGTATTGGTGGTCCCTGATGATGCTGGCCTCTCTATTCATGAACTTTTCATTTCATTTTTTACACCGGATACAAAGCTACCTTTATAGCATTATGTATCCTAAATATAGGATTGTGGGTCTTAATAGTAGCATATGGAGAAGTCACTGTCTATAATTTTTGCTGTGATGGACTTCAGTATCAGCTTCTTCAAGAGACTTGTCTATATTGTTCTAGCTCGCTACTCTATCACTATTTGCCCGACATCTTTAGAATACATACATAAAATCCTAATTCCCTTTTTTTTTTGTTAATATTTCATTATTGTTATGTAGATTTTTTTAATCAAACTTATAAACCCCCCCCCCCCCCCCTGCAGGTTCTCATGTCACAACTTGAGCCTTTGACTGATCAACAACTCGTGGATGTCTGTAACCTTCGTCAATCATCTCAGCAAGCTGAAGATGCTCTAACTCAAGGAATTGATAAACTCCAGCAGACCCTGTCCCAAAGCATAGCAGTTGATGTAATGGGTGTTGGGGGTTATGGTCAGATGGCTGATGCCAGGGAGAAGTTAGAAGCTCTCGAGGGATTTGTGAACCAGGTAATAATTTCTTAGTGACATCTTGTTAGTTAATGTGCACTTGATATCTCTGAAAGCTGAATTAACTCATGTTTCATGGATTCCTTCCTCATGTCATACATAACTCACTTAACAATTTTGAACAATACAAAACCAAGTCATAATCATATATAATAAACAAATATTGCCGTTGGGAATGCTGACTGTTAGTATTAATTATGAGCACTGAACAATTAACCCTTGATTCTTATCTGAATATTGGATCATGTTTCTCTTTTTAAAAACAGGCCGATCACCTTCGGCAACAAACTCTGCAGCATATGTCTCGGATATTAACAATGCGCCAAGCAGCTCGTGGTTTACTTGCATTAGGAGAGTACTTTCACCGTATTCGTGCTCTCAGTTCTCTATGGGCTGCTTGTCCTCGTGAACCCACTTAGTCAACGGAGGTAGGATCCGAGAAAACCACTCATATCTAAGTTGATTTCCCTCAAGCACCTGTGCCTCTGCAGGGGAATGAGTTCTTGTGGCTTTTGTAATACGGACAAATATTTGATCCAGTTATATGTTTTTTCACAGCAGTTATTCTTAAGTTTAAACGGTGTAAATATGAATCTTAATGATGCGTTCCTGAAGCAGCAACCATACTTAATTAAGTTGATGCTCGGTACATGATGTATATATATTGTTAAAAAGTGTTAGAAAGTTTCATTTGAAATGCAGGTCATGTTTGTACTACTTGGCTACCTCCCTGTTTAGGCATATGCGTGTTGCTAGGAAAATTCCTTGCCATTCTTTTTTTTCATTGCCAGGACAATCCTACCTAAGGACAATTCCTTGCCATTCTTAATTTGACATATCTGTTAAGATTAATACGCTGCCCAATGGGCTAAGGTAGGATCATTATTGAGTTTCTTGCCCAAGTGCACATCTGATTAAAACACCCCAGACTGACAGTACACTCAAATCTATCTTGATATGGACAAAACTATTGTTCTTGGGTTTACCATGGTCAAATCTATTTAATCAGGCATCCCAGCTGATGAAGTGGCTGAAACTTCAAATGGATCTCGGGCTTCACAAGGCTGCTTTTGGATTTGAGTATTTGGGCTTGATTGTAAGACTTACATTTTTCTGCAAAACAAGTCCTTGGCTTACTTAAGGTGTGGAAGGTGCATTAAATGGTTTTTCAAAAGGGGTCTCTTGGTCAGCTTTTAAGAGGCCAAAAGAATAAAACAATAAATAGTAATAGATTACGTGTTGTTTGAATTTTTTTTTTAACTTGACATTAATCAAAATAAAGTAATTTAACCAAAACATGTTCTTTTGTTAAAATACATCGTTTTATTTAAATAAAATAATATTATTTTAGCAAGTTTAGATTTAATTAGGTAATTAATTTTCTTTTTAATTTTATCTCTCAACTTTTGAATTTGTTCAATTAGATCTTTAATTAAATTCTGATTTTAAGAATTAATTTAATTTTACCTCATAAAATTTTAAAAAAATCCTTTTATTTTAGTGTGTTTTTCAAATTGGTTTTTGGTCTCAGATATTTTTAATTATTAAACTTAATTAAACCTTTTAATTAGGTCTATATTTAAATCAAATCAGCCTATTAAAAATCTAATTAAGTCTTCAAGCTAATTCTTTTATGCAAATTCATATGATATTTATTTAAGTTAACCTTTAATCTACAGTCTTTTAATTTTAGATTTTTTAGAGGTACAATTGGGTTTTCAATTTTGCACTTAAATCCCTCTCTATCATGTCTTTGCTAATCAAATTGAGAAGAAAAAAATCATTGATTGAAAGCCTATTTTTTATATTTACTTTTGATAGGATTTTTATTGATTTTAAAAACAATTTAGGTTACCTCACCCTTCAACACTAAATTGTTTAATAATTAAGCTTTATATTTTTATTTAATTTTTTTTCAATGGAGTTAGTTATCCTAGTATTACAACCAGGTCATGGATTTTGTATGTTGATTCAGGTGTGCTCAAGTTTAGTTTTTTTGATAATTTTTGGATTATGTATATTTTCTTTAATTTTTTCTTTCAATATTTTGTTTGCTACAAATCAAGCTTTGGTTTTATTATTTTTTTCTATTTTGCTCTATGTAGAGTTATTGCATTCTATTTTAATTTCTTTATTCATTATCAAATAAGATCCTTCAACATTTGATTTTTTTAATATATATATATATTTCAATTTGATCCTTCAATATTTAATTAATTAAAAATTGATCTTTATGTTTTTTTTTCTATGAAGCTATCACAATCTTATACTCATGATCATGGGTTAACCTAATTTAACTCGGGAGGGTTTTCATTGTTTTTTTTAAATAATTTTTATTTTGATTATTTTTAAAGTGCGAGCCCAAATTTTTTTATAAAGTCGAATTTTTTTAAATATTTTTTTGGTTGTAGTTTATTTATTTACTGTTATTATATTTATCTTACTTTTATTATTAAATTAGCCAAGCTAATTAAACTAAGATAAATAGAGTCTTAATATTACTAGAGAGGCTTCAGCATTTATCTTTATTCCTTTCAGACAAGGTTTGGTTACATGATACAGAATTATTTTCAAGTCCCTTTTCACATCAACATCTGCAGTGGATTAACTTGAACAGAATTCAAATAAAGAAAGAAAGAAAGACAGGTACTTTGACAATGCCACCACGGTGAAGTCTTTTAGCATATAAAACCTCAAAACGAGTGAGAAAAGTGTGTTGTGTATCTGTTGCCTGCCTGAGAAGTCACCAATCAGAATCCTTAACATAAGCTGAATGCCTGCCCACAATTAGTTCGATGAGCGGTTCTTCCACATCAGAATCAGACTGCGTCTTGTCGCGGCATACAAGAATCTTTTCATTACCAGTGACGACTGTTACCTCCTCTTTGCGGGTCGAAAGTTCATTTGCAACAACCATATGCATCCTGTACTTTTTAAGAGCCATTTCAGCTTTCTCCAAAAGAATCTTCGAATCTGTCTCAAGCTGTTGAATCCAGTGGGGATCAAAATCAGGGCTAACTAGAAAATAAATCCCAGGTTGAAGCTTTTACTTAATAATAATAACAAGCAACATGTCAATTTGTGATCACCTTTTCCTTTCAAGGCAGGGAGAAGGAGAGGTCACAATCAACAGAAGTCTTTCAACAGAATCAGACAACACCTCTTTTCAAATTCAAATACTGCTAGTATGAAGTTCTCTACTATGAAGGTACGATCTGACTGTCCATAGAGACAAACATATCATTAGTCTTCCGTTAAGACACAGGAAATAATGAGGGACCGCACTCCTACTTATCTTCCCTGTATATGTACTTAGTAAACTGAGAATAAGCAAAAACACAGAACCAGAAATTAGGTTTCTGTTTAAATATGCAGTGGCTGTTCCAGCTGCAGCTCGTCATCTAATAAACCTTTTTCAGCGATATGCTCTAACATCTTTGAATCCCCAAAAAGACATCAAGAAGGGTGGCACATCATCTAACCTTGAATGATATGCAGAAGGCCATGGGGGCCCATGCTTTCTTCAGCGCTGAGAGCATTTTTGGGACCTGCACCAGTCGCATGTCCAGAGGGTCAGATGCTGACTGGATCTTGTGCTCTGCTTGCAGATACAATCGTGCTAATTACAACCGAAAACATACACGGGCATTTCATCTTCCAAATCAATTATGTATCAAGATCCCAGGAACAATTAGTTGCTATTAGATGAAATCCTGGGACTAAATGTTGTCAGAACTAATCAAGAGAGCATAACAAGTTTTAAATTTATTCAAGCATTACCATGCTCTTCCATGGAACATAAAAGTCAGACACAGCAGCAGCAACATAATACACAGCATGTGATCCAAGATCCCTCATTGACATTGCTATGCTTCGTAATATCTGCCAATCATGCAAGTCATTGATTCAGCACGTGAAAGTAGAAAAGCTGTTGCACATATCTGTGTGTGCGGGAAAAAAAAAGCAGCTTGGACAGAAAGAATATAGATAACTAAACTTTTAAGGAAAAAAAAAACATTAATTACTGAAATTCATAAATTAACATCCAAAACACTGAATGACTAATGAAGAATCCATGGCCTGATATGGAAATTGTTAGGAAAGACTGAATTTCTGCCAGGATGTTCAACTTACTAGCATCACAATTAAAGCTATACTCATTGAACAGGCAACATTCATGAAAAGCATGCATTGCGCACAAAAGCATATGAAAGAACAGAAAATACGATTTCCATTATGAACAAACAAATGGATTTTTTACATGGACAAATGAAATCATAGGAAATTATTATGAAAGTTAGCACATTGGTTTGGAATTTGGAAAGAAATTTAAAAGCTGACTGAAACTAACCTGAAGATACTCAAATATGGTTGTAAATGGAAGTTTTAACAGGTGACCTCCAGCTACAGCCTACAACAAACATGAAAGCCTGAATTGGTTCATTGAAATGGCAAGCTAAAATTTTGCCTTCAAACTACATGAAAAACAGGGTCAATTGAGTGAAATTTCAGAACACTGGATGTAAGTTATCAATAGTTCATACAGCATGATGATCTCTAATGGCTCTCTTCACTGCTTCAGTATATGGTTGACGCACTGAAACATAAAGAAAAATAGTTACATAATTGGAACCCTCAATTGTGTATACAATTTGATTCATGACAGAATCAACAAGTTATCACTGATTATAGCTCATGTTCCAGGAGAAAAAATTTGGTTCACGATAATTTGTGAAGAATTTACCACAAAACTCCTAACCACAGATGTTGGACAAATTACCCGAACCACAACAAGGTTTGTAAGTGGAAAGAATGCCAGCCTATCGTAACAAATTAGGCCACGCACTTAAGTCATGCCATAGAAGAATCATTTATGATCGAGTCCAATCCATCAAACTGAAGGATTTACATCAGCAGGTTAAATTTATATGCAGAAAAGAAGAAGAAGAAGAAAAAACTTGAATAGCAGAGTCATCAGAGCACTCAAAACATTCAAGTAATGAATCCTCAGGAAGAGATCGGCAATATGGCTGGAAGGTTCCCCTGCATAAGAAAGCCGTATACTATCCAAAATAAAACATGTTTTTGATATTTTCTTTTCTTTTCTCCTTCGAATCACTTCCCGACAACAATTAGTTGCAACAGAAAGGAGCAACAAAGATATAACTAATACTATATCAAGACGGAGAAATTTACCTCCTATATAAAAATATAACTGCACATCCAGCCTTGATAAAATATCTGCAAGAAAATCGTTCAAAACACACTCAATTGAGAACAGTCTAGAAGAGAGTTTCTCTATTTTATGAGTTCCAAAGTTGATTACTCAGTAGAAGGAGCTCCTCTATGGCCTGAACTGAAATTATCAATGTAACGCACGCAACATTGCTCCAACGGAACTGTGGTGCCACCAGATGTCACACACACAACCCCCGTAGGACTCCCTTTTCCTGCATTTACTTACTGATCAAAACAGCCAACACCTTATTAAACACCAGTAAATGAGTTAGTTTCTTGCCTGGTGGCGGAGAATTGAATTCAATGAAATCCTTCAATTTCTTGGCAACCCCATCACAGTCTTTTAGAGGAGGAGCTGAATAAAAAAATGATCCGATTTCAGCATCCAATGGAGTTTCTGATACTGAACCATTTCTAGAATCCATTCAAATTCACTGCGATAAAAGAGAAATCACCATTGTCGAGTTTAGAGAATTAGACATTAAATGGCAATGCCAACCAGCAAAACCAAAAACATGAAGGAAAAAAAAGTTATAACAAAACCCAAAATAGACGAAAAGATGGAGAAATTGATGTGTACAATAATAGAAAGGGTTCGTAGAGAAATTAAGAGCATACCCAGAAAACTTAAAAAAGTGATAGAGAACACTGTCAGGTCAGGTCAGGTCAGCTCTGCTCTGCATACTGAAGAGGAGTCGATTCTCAATTTATACTAGTAGTGGAAAGAGAATATCAGCTTGGCATATAATAATTATTATTAAGTAATATTAATAGTTTTATAAAAAGCATTCAAAGTTGGCTAGAATATTGTTTATTATTATTATTGCTGCTGCTGCAGCTGCCGTGTTTTGTTCCCGCCAATAGGTGCCTGGAACGGAGACCTTGACGGAAAAAAGAAAGATATGTACAAAAAAACTAAAATAAATGGTGGATTCTATGCGAAAACTAACGTGTATATTAATTAATAAACAAAAACTAAGTAATGTGGTGAATTTACTGTAGCATTTGCATTGTACATTCTCCTACGGATTTACTATTTCTCATGCACAAGATCCGGAAATAAACTATGATCGATAAGCATCTCTCTGCAAATGATATATGCTGGCGAAGAAGGAGGAGGCAAGAAAACAATGCAAGGAATAACAACTGAACACACCAATCGGCAACTAACACCAACAAGAACAGCCTGTGATGTTACTGGTTGCACTGCATCCAACAAGCTATAAAGTAACCATTGTTTTCCCTGAAAAGTGGAAAACCGAAAAAAAGAAAAACAAGGAGACTGTATATATATCAATCCAAGATATATTAATTATACAAAAAAAACAAAAAAAAAAGAGATGGTTGTTTCTATGCTAAAATGCGAAAATTAATGTGCATATTAACAAAAACGAAGCCATTTAGTGGATTCCTTGTAGCATCTGCACTGTCCACTCACACCAAATTAGAATAGTTAGTTTTTTAAAAAATTTCAATTAAATCTTTGAATTTTTTTTCCGCACAATTTAATTCTTTTAAGCTTGAATTAACACTCTATTGCTTAATTGTTTTTTGAAAGAATGGTTAGATTAAAACACAGGACTAAAATGAAAAAAATTAATAAATAATATAGATGGTGGTTTTAAATTGAAAAGTTCTTTTTAGCTCCATCTTTTCTAGTTAGAAGGAAATTGGTCTTTTTAGTTGACCGGAATTAAATTTTAGTATCAAATTTTATTTTTCTTATTTCTTAAATTTTTTTATGAGAGGAGAGAGAGAGAGGCTTGTTAAATTTCAATATAGAGTGAAAAAGTCATAATTAACGATGATTTCAACCACAAAAATGATCAATATTGATGTCAATGAGTTTTATTTCATGAAGGGAGTTTCACCTAGGTGTTTTCTTTCCTTCTCCTTGCCCTAGAAGGCAGATCTAACTGCGTCAATATTTTTGAGTTTGGATTGATTTTGAGTTTTTGAGCTATTTTTTGGGTTTTTAAGGTTAAAGATAGGTTTATCAAGGCGTTTTGGGTGTTTTCTAGATATTTTAGGTCAAAAATAAGTTAAAAATGAGTTTTTTTTTTTGCAAAAACAACTTGAGGAATCTTTTATGAGTGACCTCTAGTTGTTGGATTTAGTGGAAAGTAGTTTGTAGTCGCATATAACACGTAGAATTTCTGTCTTTGCTTAAAAATAATAGAACAGGCGACATGTCGTTCATCACCTTAAGAAATAAAAAAAAAATTAAAGATAGACTTAGGCGCACGAGTTGGACTGTTTTTCTTTTAAGGCTCAGGCAAGTTGGGCCAAAGGCCCGCATGCCTAGGCTCCTTTCAGTTTTATTTTTTTTGCTATTTTATATTTGGGTTAAAAAAATTAATAAAGAAATCATTGAACCCAATTAAGTTTATAAGTTGGGTAGCAGGTTAAACCAGTTAATCCGTAGCATCTGAGCAATTATTTATTTAGCTTTTTTTGTTTAATGTTTTTTTTGTACCTCAAGTTTTTTTTAAAATAAACATTTTCATCATTTATTATTGATGATTTTTTTAACCCCAACATAAAATAATACAATTTTACTATTTGTTATTAATAATTTGCTTTTGCTAACTCAACCCCTAACACTTATCATGATTTGTTTCCTGTGAAGAAAAAAATTCATACAAAAAAACATTATCATTGAAAAGAAAATATCGAGGCTCTGGCGATGTGCGAGTAAAATAGCTAGTAATTTCTATGTGATGGGTCATAAAAGAAATAATTTGAATCAATGATTTATTGCATAATACTTAGTTGCTTTAGTGTTTTTTTTTTTTTTTTCTTAAACTAGTTAAAGCCGGTGTTCAATCAAATTTGGGCACTGAGTCCAGAACCTGATCCATGAGCCGATATTTTAGACATACCTATGAAGTTTGACAATTATCAGCCAGTACAAATAGTTGAGGCAGGAAGGGTGATGGTAAAAGTAGGTGTGAAAAATGGATAAGAAAATTGAATTAGTAGCAACGCATACGGTTAGAGTTGAGAGAACATTAACTAACAACGTGACAGATGATCAATTGAAATCAGACTAGATTGAAATTTCATAAAAGAAAGTGGGCAGAAACCTATACCAGCGGCACTATTATCGTTGCATTCCATATCAAAGAAGAAAGTCAATGAAATAGTAATAGTTAGCTAGCTCCAGTGATCAAGTACT
>Ga0325402_1001823_pt1 | contig 18083 bp, 17 predicted proteins | sample PopdelMetagenome_22_FD_207212 | JGI IMG/M metagenome (GOLD analysis project Ga0325402, IMG submission 207212) | Populus deltoides microbial communities from Bellville, Georgia, United States - Xylem-PdKOR-R3 | ecosystem: Host-associated > Plants > Phyllosphere > Stem > Wood/Secondary xylem... | reverse complement strand
AAAAAAAAACATGCAATGGATTTTTAAGTGTCATTGGCTGTTAAAAACATGAAAACTATTTTTATTAAAATTTAATAGTTTAATATATCAATACATTTCATATTAAAATTCTTTTCTTCTAGCTAAAGAAACTTGATGAAAAAATGACCCATATAAAAATTTAATAAAAACTAAAAGTATATGAAAAGAGAGTTTGATATTAGTTTTCTCGAGCTTGGCTACACGTTAAATCCAAGCATCTATAAATATAATAAGACATCAAACTAAATGTTTTTATGTTTAGGATTATTTTAAATCCAATCACCCAATATGAAAATCTATGATTATTTTGAATCCAATCACCCAATATGAAAATTTAAGATCATCATCTCCCTACATTCTAGCCATGTAAAAAATCTTCTAAGAACCTTCTATACATCAATTAATATTAATTTTGATTGTAATGGTTAATCTTATCGATATTAATATCATGTACGAATGATATATAACTGCCTTCTATAAGCACGTTGTACTATCATCAACATTATTAATGTAATGTAAGGAGACACTTACTCTCCTTCTCTGCATGGATGTTAAGAAGAAGAAAACTCATGACCCTTTGAATAAGAAGAAGAAAGTTCAAGGTTATAAATACTTTTGAACAACCTATATAAAATGTTCATAATCTTCACTCTCTTACAACATATTTTCAACATTTATCATACATGAATTAAGAACAAACATTCTTGTTCTTAAAATTTAATGCTAATTTAAAAACTCAAGTTCCTTGATATATTGGATTATGGAACATTATCAATATTTATATTTTATTGATATCAGTATCCTAAACTCAATTGTAAAAAAAAAAAAGTATAAACCATAATAATTCTTGATCTTTCCATTATCATCCATGATTTTCCACGAGCGTTTCATGAGATGAACACTTAACATTGTTTGTTTTTATGATTTAACCTGATTTTAAAAATAATTTTTAAATTGTTTTTTTCCAAAAAGATACCAAATTGATATTTTTTTGTTGTTTTTGATAATTTTGATGTGCTAATATTAAAAATAAAAAAATTATTTAAATATATTTTTAATTTAAAAATACTCTTATAAAAATAACTCGTATAGCATTACCAAACAAGCACTTCACCTTCTAACCGCTGAGCATTAAGGCGTGAGTTTGTGATGTGCAGTTAACATGAACAATGAAGTAAATATGCTCCAAGGCATTATTTCATCTTTCAAGGCCATCTGCTCAAGAATTCTTCTCAATTTTGTGGCTAGATCCATCCCAAGTTTGGCACACCCAAAACTCTGGCTCGACTATACATGGACAGGTCTCCTATAATCATGTTCCCTTAAGTGGAGTTGAATCTACTGCTTGAAAAAACAAAAAAAAGGGTCCAATTTGTTCAGGTTTCCTTTACACCTCAGGCCTTAGACAACATCTTTTGCATGGATTATCTATGGCATGGAACAGTGGCTCTAGGAAGGTGGAGTTGGAGGCTGACTCTGCTATTCTAGCTAATGCTTTAGTAGGCTTTAAAGCTCTGTTTGTGGAGAGGGGGTCTTTATTTTAAAAACATGGTTCTGAATACTAAAAAACAGCCCAGCAATCTGAAATTTATTTCTACCACCAATCACGTAATTAACCAGCCGCCATGTTAAGGTAGCCATGAATGATATCACAACAAATTGATCAGGACCCTTTAACTTATAGAAAAGGTACGAAACGCATTAAACTTTTTTGTATTCTCACCATGAATATCAAGGAGATTTTCCCTCTATTGCTTTGCTTCGAAGGGAACACGACTTCTCACTTGACGTCCAAATCCTTCCCATTAACCAAAAACCAAAACCCACCACACCACACTACATTGCTTTCACGTTTTCAAGATCCCAAAACAAACCACCCCACCACTCTCTCTCTCTCTTTTATAGACGCCCAACTGCCTTGTTTTTGCAACAGAGAAGAAACCAAGAAAACCCTCGTCAAGAAAGATGTGTTGTGGATGTAGAATGTGCATGCTGTGCACTTGTGTAATACTAGTGGCGATCGTGATTGGTTTATCGTTTGGTCTTGGAGTTTTCAAGAATGGGTTTCATAAGGTGAAGGACCATCTTGGTGTTTGTGATCCTAATGCTATTGGTTCACTTTGTGGCGGTGGTAAAGTTTCAAGGCCTTTCTTGGGTTTCCCAGCTTCTCCTCCTGGCCCTTTCTAGGGATAAGAAGACCTCTCTATTCTGCAAGGGTTGTAATTACTCTAGGAGTGTGTGTGATGTGATTATCTGTTTTTTATTTTTTTTTATATTGAATTCCAGTTTCTTGATCTGGTCTGCCATGTTAATGACAGTAAGTTTACTTCAATTGAATTCTATCTAAAAAGTATTCGCAATTGTTTATGATTTTGATGGTGCTGATCAGAGATTCACAGGCTATGGCCGCCGTTAAACTGATGTGTTTGTTGTTATGGTAACTTTGAGAATATGATATATATATATATATATATGCACAAGTGTAGTATACGTATAGGTTGGATAATTGGAATCCAAACCTCAGTAGTCTTATAGTTAGGTCAAGATGGAGTAAATCTTACATGATCAATGACATGCTTTTAACGGTAGAGAAAAATGAATCTGTGATATGGAAAAGCTTGAAACATCAAAGGGGAGGTCAAGGGCTTCCTTTGCTGCTAACACCTGCTAGCTATGGGAGAATGGACTTGAGAAGGGTGATGGCATGAACAAGCAAGAGAGGAAGGAAGTTTACGATGGACGTTCCTATGGAGCTCCAAATAGATAAAACACCTAATTCTCTTGTTACTAAAAAAACAGTCTTGGTACAAATCCCATTGCTTCCATGGCAGCTCAATTTGCTTTCTGCCTTTGTCTCTTGGGTTCAACTCTAAAGGTTTTGCTAGAGAGGAAGGAAGTAAAAATCTTGGAAGCCAAATGAGTCCATGTTTCAAGCCTATAAATCTTATCAATTAGCTCCCAATTTCCCCTCATTTCTCAATATGATCATGCCCTCAATTGTTTTGTTAAACATTTTCCATCTAATTTTCATATTTTACGCAATAAAACGACCTCATTTTAAAGAAATTTTGATAAGAAAATCTAATAAATATTGATTGAAGGACTATATGATGGAGAATTGCATGAAACATTTAATATTTTAATTGATAAAATTTATAGATTTCACACTCAATCTAAATGAGCATATAAGCTAATGACAAATTAAAGTTTATCCAAAACATCATTCAGGTGGTGTTTGGTTAAGGTAGAAGAGACAAATATAAAAATACAAAAACATATTTAATTAGAGAAATAAAGATAGAGATATATCATCAAAATAATTTTAAAATAATTTTTTCTACTTTTAAAATAAAAAAAATAAAAGAAGAAGACACGATCTCCACCTTCTCTTATATATCATAATAGCAACCAGATATTGCCCAGTATCTTTGGGGGGTATTTGGCAGTAAAAACTAACTTCTCTCATTCTCTGACAGGCCACAAGCAAAGCAAGGCATGATTAAACCGAAAATTTGAAAGCCGAAAGCTGAAAAGTCTCAAACTTTATCCAAAAACCCTGCTCAACTCTGGTCAACAAAAACCCACCTTCTCGTCTAAGATACCAAAACTTCCTTACAACCTTAAATACAAACACTCACTCCTATATAAACAAGACAGAAACCTCAAAAACCCAGAAGAGAAAGAACACCAAAGTGATCCAATCCTACCTTTTTAAAGAAAAACAACAAGAAAGATGAGAATTACTGTAATGACAGCAGATGAACAGATCATATCTCTTGAAGTTGATCCTCATGAATCTGTAACTATTGATCTTTAAACCCCATTTGTTTTTCCTTTCATTACAGCTATTTATTTGTGTAATTTTGATTGCAGGTTGAGAATGTGAAAGCTTTACTTGAAGTTGAGGTGAAAGATCGCTTTTTTGTCTTATTTGAATTGTTAGTGAAATTGGGTTGCTGGAATTTTATTTTATTATTTTTTATTATCTTTTTTAATGTTTTGAAAAACCCAATTCAAAGTAGTTCATAATGAGTTCATTTATTGTTGTATGTTCCTTTTGTGAAGTGTAATTATTGAAAAATTCTGTATCGTCATTGTTATTATTTATTAGAGCACTAAAAGTTTCGATCTTTTCCTTTTTTGAATCCAATTCACCCTAGTTCTACGCAGGACTAAGAATTGTATAGTCTTAATTGAAGTGTGATAATTGTGCAAATTTGGGATTGCTTATGAAGTATTGATTTTATTTTGTTTTTGGCGTGAGAGTAGACACAGGTGCCTCTCCAGCAGCAGCAGCTGCTATATAATGGGAGGGAGATGAGAAATAATGAGAAATTGAGTGCATTAGGCGTTAAGGATGAGGATTTGGTCATGATGGTCTCTAATGCTGCTGCTCTTAGGTATATGCAGTTTTATCTCTGATTATTTTACCTTTTAATTTGCTCGTTCAGATTGAGCTGTCTTGTTTTTCTTGAATTATGGATTAGTGGTTCGGTTTTTTTGTTGTTTGGTGACTTTCAGATGGAGTGCTTTTGTGACTAAAGTAATTTGAAATGTTGGTTAGTTTCTGTAGTTTGACATCTTAGTTATGCATCCATTTGTTCAACATGGGCATTGGTGATCCTAACATCAGTATATCTGTGCAAATTGTTTCGGGGTTGAAACTTTCATGCAAAACTATAAAAATTGCAAATTTGTTTCAGCGCCCCCTCCAATAATTTGGGCTTAAATCCTGATGGATCTGCTGTGAACCCTGGAGCTTTCCAGCAGCAACTTCGAAATGATTCTAATACAATGGCTCAACTATTACAGGTAAGATGGATGATTTTTTTTTGTTCAGTTTTTCCCTCACCCTTCAAAATCAGGAGACTTGTGTGCAATTTCGTTCTGATTTTTATGTTTTAGTTCAGATGAGAAAAGTCCTGCAATCTGATAAGTTGGTTGAAAGAAGTTTCATTGCTCGCTTGTCTATAGTGTCCATTGCATGTTTCCTAATCCTTTTTCTTTTTAACTATGGTGCGATAAGTGCGTTGTCTGATGCTATGATTTTATATTGAACTCAACAGGCTGACCCTGAACTTGCCCAAGTTATTCTTGGAAATGATCTCAACAAACTCCAGGACCTTCTAAGGCAACGCCATCGTCAAAGATCTGAATTACGTCGTCAACAAGAAGAGGAGTCTGTGAGTAGTTAGCTTTTACTGATGGTTAACTACCTTATCTGTTGTATCATGCCCTTTTATCTTAAGAAAACATTCCGTATGTAATATTGTTCTTTCAATTGCAAATTGATTGTAATGTTGGCTGAAGAAGCTGATTTACCTATATTCTGTCTGGTTTGTGCTGTAGGCCCTCCTTGAAGCAGATCCCTTTGATGTAGAGGCGCAGAAGAAAATCGAAGCTGCCATTCGTCAGGTGAGTATTATTTAATTCCTTAATTGTAAAGATTAACAGGCAGCGACCTATTAAATGTTTTTGGACATCTATAACCTTTTGTGTCATACTGGCAACAGTGATTGTGCAACTAATAAGAAGTCAAGAATGAGGTTTTTCCTTTTCATTTTTTTTAATGGTATGCAAGAACATTATGGGTGTCTGCAGCTTTCATTTCTGTGAGGATAATTCTCTTTTAGGGTTGTTATAAAGAAATATAGGTTTTTGTATCTAGTTTCCACTCAAAGGCTTTCACTACCGATATTATCACGGGCATGCAATTTTTTCCCAGATGCCTTTTTCTTTGTGTCTTTTTTGATGTTTTCCATTCCTGCTAACTTCAAATGCAGAAAGGAATCGATGAGAACTGGGCAGCAGCCTTGGAATACAACCCTGAAGCTTTTGCCAGAGTGGTACATATGCTTTTCAACCTTGTGCTAATCAAGTTTTGATTATTGGTTTTAAATTTCAAGTTTCATCTTTCACCTTTCAGATTATGCTGTACGTTGATATGGAAGTTAATGGTGTCCCTTTAAAGGTAGAGACAGTCTTTTGTAATATCTTTCAATACATACTGTTTGATCTACGGTCCATGTATTCTTTCAACGTAATCATGATTTTGGTTTGTTTCTCTTGTTATTTTCATTTATTCCCCAAAACAGCTCACATCATGGGACTAGGACCATTACCAAAATTTTCTGCACAGTTTGATCAGTTTTCTCTTGCCAGCATTGAGCTGATGTGATCATGCTCAATCAAAACTTTTAGACACACCAATTTTTCTTTTTGTTTCAGGCATTCGTTGATAGTGGTGCTCAGTCCACAATAATATCAAAAAGCTGTGCTGAGCGATGCGGGTATGTGCTATTCTTGTGTGTTTGTTCATTTTACTATTGGTCAACTTTTGAGGTTATATGGTTTGATCTATAAGCATGAGATATAGGCCGACCCAATTCCTTTAAGTTGGTTCTTATCAACTTATCTCTTAAATAACAAAGTTGGTTTCTAGTGCTTGCATTTCTCTCTCATTGGCTTTGACATATGTTAATTTAATGCTTCCTAGCAGTACTTTTTCTTTAGTGATGTTGATGTTACAGCTCACATGTTTGCTAGATATTAACATGGAGGACAACCTGTTTTGTCGTTGGCTTGTCTATTCAGATTGTTAAGACTTCTAGATCAACGTTATAAAGGCATTGCCCATGGAGTTGGACAATCAGAGATATTGGGTCGTATTCATGTAGCTCCAATCAAGGTACATCAATGGGGAAACATTTCTTGGTTAAAGTCTCATGTGTGTGGTCATACATGCAATTTTTACTTAGTGCCATTCAGTGTTGCTACATGCTTGCTTAAATGTATGTGTATTTGCTCAGGCACTTGCCTCTGTATATGGCTGTTTCAACACTTGTCTTGCACAGGCAAAACAAATGTCCTTTATCATTTTCTAAGAGAATGAGTGAGAAAGAGCTATTTATCAATTCTTAATCTAATACCGGCTGCTTGTGTGTATATGGTTACTTGACCAATTTGCACCCTTTATCCTCTCTTCTTTGGGATTTTTATTTTGATTTCAGTAATTGAACTCTGTCACTTCTGTCTCCATGCTCTCCATTAGTTTTCTACAAAAAAATTGTACTGTCTTTAAAATTGTTTTAGATTATTGAGCATGCGTGCCTTGATGTGAATGAAGCTTTTTTTTTCTTAATCTCTTTACACTCCCATTTTTCTTATATCACCATGTCTTGTGCCCCTCTGTTTAACCGAAGAATGTTTCTTGTACTTTCTTTTGTTTACTGTGTATTACTGTTACTCTCAACACATTGTGCTTAAAGCTGATGCTAATTTCTTTGTTTTCTTCTGTTTGTTCATGTAGATTGGGAATATATTTTATCCTTGTTCCTTCATGGTACTGGATTCTCCTAATATGGAATTCCTCTTTGGGCTTGATATGCTTCGCAAGCACCAGGTAGCACCAGCACTTTCTCTTCTATTTGATGGCTATTTGGACCTTTCACTGTTGAAAGTTTGTCTGGATGAATTTGTTTTAATTTTAGCTTGTTCAAGCAGTGTATTATTGATCTAAAGGACAATGTTCTGAGAGTGGGTGGTGGTGAAGTTTCTGTCCCATTTTTACAAGGTTGATCTTCCATCTTCTGCATTTGCTTGTTATTTGTAATGATGACTGTATTTCTTTGATATGCTTGATTTCTTTTGGTAATCTGGGAAAGCATTCAAGTCTTTTTTCATTTGATAAATTAAAGTGTTGCTGTTTTAGAGAAGGACATTCCACCTCGTTTTCTTGATGAAGAGAGGTATTCAAAGGAAGCATCCAGCTCAGGAAACCCAGTAAGTCTTATCTTCAGTTATACACTATTACTGAAACAGATCCTTGTTAATGGTACGTGCTATTTAATCTGTGATTTTATGAACTGTTTTCAAACACTAAAGAAATCCCCTACTGTTTGAGCCTATTGTGTACTTCAATTTTGGATAGTTTCTGAAATGGACACTATACTTGTATCTAAGGATATTGTTGTTATAGTTAACTGAAGTTCTTTAAGGTATTGATGTATTTTGCTATGGGCTTTACAGAAGAGAAACACTTAAGAGTTAACATTTAATTCTTGTTTTTCAAGCAATATCTTTGAGCTTTACAGAAGAAAAAGCCTTAGAATATTATTTGGTCATCCCAAACATAAAACATATGATTTTATGAATTGATGCTGATAGTTGCTGCTAATATGAAAGCTAAAGTTTTGGCATTGATCCTCTTGATGTTTTCAGGTGACATCAGGAAAAGCGGAGAAGAAGAATGATCCACCGGCCATGGGTCAATCGTCTGGTTAGTTCGTGATAGGATATATAATATTGTCTAGCATTCTGCTTTTATTTTCAATATACTGGTTCGATAATATGTAATCTAGGTAGATGTGGGTTCATAAATTATGCCATTGTAAATAGCTGTGTTTTAATCATTATAGATCCTGTTTTAAAATACCAAGGTGGTCCATGAATTTGATTCCCAGATGGTATCTAAATCTTTTCTTTCTTCTTGTGTTCCACAGGGGTTGCACGCAGCAGTGTGACACAGGTATCATCTTTTTTCTTCCCGTGGGAAATTTAGTCTAAGCTTTACTTCAACAGTTGGTTTCCTTCAATATTCTCAACTTGAACCCGCAATTTGTTAAACATGTCACTTCATCAATCGTAACATATTCACTCTATCAGCCAATTTGAATGTCAATAATAGTTTTCTCACATATTTGCTGCCAGGGACCTGACTTTGAAGCCAAAGTTGCAAAGCTTGTTGAGCTGGGGTTTGGAAGAGAGGCAGTTATACAAGCTCTTAAATTATTTGATGGAAATGAAGAACAGGCTGCTGGGTTTCTTTTTGGCGGCTGAATAACAATTATTCATTCTTTCAACAATATTATTCATTGTTGGGAATAATATTCATTTTAGTTATCCAATGACTTTACAAATTGAAGAAACTTTGTGCCAAACTCATTCATTCGAACAACAATCTTATACCTTCAAACAACCCTTGCAATTCAAATGAGTAGTAGACTTGTCAGATGTCCCTGAATTCAGTTTGATTCACTTGGTTTTCGAACTTGTATTTTCTTCAACCCTGGCAATTGCCGCTCCTTTACATCAGCCCCAGAAGAATGTTCTTCTGACAGGTTTCTTGGTAGAAATCTAATGCGGGTTTGCGCAACCTTGGTAGGATTAGGGCAAAAGACTAAGGGCTATTTTTTTACATCTTACTCCAAACGGTACGAATTATTTACACCGAATGAGAACGCACATTGAGCATCCTTAATTTACCGGAATGAGAAATCACATTGTGCATCCTTAAAGATGAATTTCTTTCCTCCCGAGCATTCTAAGTGAAATTATTTACACCGAAGTTGTTTTAGGAGCAGTACGCACCATGAAGCTGCTTAAATTGAACAGCGCATTATGCCAACAGTAAGCAAATAAGCCATTGTCATATGCACAAGGTCAAAAAATTCATTTGCAAACCAGCAAGGCGGATAAGTTAAATCCATTAGCAAGTATAAGTGATAATTCCCTTATAGTGAATGTTTTTTGACAGCCGATACAGCATCTCCACACAAAAATTTCATGCCAAATTACACTCTGGCACTCAGCATTTCAAAAATAACTAGTAATCTAAATTCGAAAAGCAACACAAACAAAAAAGATCAGAATCTCTCAGCCAATCTAGCTGTAACTTGTCTAAGTTTTGAGTATACCTTTCCAGCAGGAGACCCTAAAATGAGGCTGCAAAGAGAATCCCTTGCAACTTTGATATTTTGAAAAGATCCTAATATGTGAATCTTGGTGTCAGCAATCACAATCCTTGTCTTGGTAGCGTTCTCAATGGCAAACTTTGTTTTGCCACCTTTACCAGACAGTCTCCCAATGGCCCGAGACAAATGCTCACCTCGAAGAGTTTTAACATCTTTGATTTCAAAAGATTCAACATATAGCTCGTCCAAACGCAAAAGAGCAATGGCATCTATCACATCAAAACCTAACATAAAAGCATGCACGAAATCAGCACACTTTTGCAGGTTACTAACATCGGGCGTGTCTGATCTAGTTTTCAACTCAACCTTCCTAGCTTTGAGGTTCATACGGACATCAATCTTCATTTGCTCATATATTGGAGTGTAGATTTCCATCCATGCTTTCTTCAGAGGTGAATACCGGTGTGGTGGAACCGAGACTTTTCTAAACTGAACTCGACCATCAGACATCTCATGAGCCTTCAAAGGCTCAAACTTTGGCTTTGCAGGCAAAGCTCCCTGAGACTTATGTTCACGGGTTTCAACTTCCATTGATGCAGGGGCTTTGCTGGACTGCATTCTGACTGCACCTAATCCTGCTTCAAAATAAAATACATAAAAGTTTGATTTTTGAAAACAAAGTCAATAAGCATAAACAAAATCATTCAATTTGCTCTAACACCACAATTTGTAACATTCACATGGACAAAAACATTGAATTCACAGAACATCAAAACTTGAGATATTAGATACAAAGGAAGTTCAGACAGAATCTTGAAGAAACAGAAACAATACACAAGGGATAACTAGTATTAACCATTAAATCACAAGAAAAATAAAATAAAAATAGAGCCAATTAACAGAAAAAACCTAAAAAAAATCTAAGATAGGAATCCGACAAACAAACCCCTCATATAAAGTTTTCATCTTTCCATAGAAATTTTAGACCTTTCCCATCAACCAGACTGGCTGGTAAAGAAACATAAACAATCCTCAACCAGAAGAATAGAAACAATGAACATAAAAAACCTCAAAAACACATTTAAGATATCACACCAGCCAAACAAACCTTTCAATTCCATAGAAAGTTCAGATTTTTCCCATCAACCATACTGATAAAAAGCATAAGAAAAATCCAAACTCCTCAGTTTTTTTTAAAGAAAATCCCATTTAAAAAACAGCACGGAAAAACTAGAAGAAGAGAGTTTACCTTTTAAACGCAGTCTCCTTGCAACCTTTTCCCCTCTGTCTGTGGCTGCAAAGCTTGAAACTTTCTCCAAGGGTTCAAGATTGTGGTTTTTGTGTGTTGAAAAGACCTCCACCACGTGTCAAAATCTCACTGGTTTGTTTGCTAATAAAATAACCTGCATTGTATTTTTTTTTTCTAAGTGGGCTTGGACCTAATTTAGGCCTAGCTTATAGGTCCAAACTAATTTTCAATTTAGACCAAATTGTAGAAATATTGATTATTGTGTATTAAAATTCGTATTGAATCGGATTTTTTTTTTATTTAGTTTCGTTAATATTGTTAAATATATTCATGTTGAAACGAAGAGTTGGTTTGATGATTAACAAAATTTGTTGATTTTTTATTAAAATATTAGAGTTTAAATTAAATTAAATTAGGTTATGAAAGGCAAGACTTTTTAAGTTGGATATAAATAGTCTATTTTTTATTGGATAAAAATAGAGAGAATTGGAGAAAAATACAAGTAAATGTAAAACATATTTTCCTTAGTTTTTTAATATTTTTTTTATTTTTTACATTATAAAACAAAATAAGATAAAAAAGACAATGTCAAAACAACATAGATGTTTTACATTTATAAATGGTAGCATTTTGGCCACAAATTTCCTATGGCAAGCTTGCAGGATAACAATGATTGAAGAAAAAGGAACGAAGAAGTTGAAGAACGAACATGAGAAACGCATGTTTCATGTGCTCAATCTCTCAGTCAAGAGCGACCCGGTTGAGTTATCCTCCATCGTGTGATCTGTGAAGCGGATTTGACGTCGTCACTACAAGTTTTAGTTGCAACACTTGCTCCCTGTAATGAAAGGATTGTATTTTCACCAAAGTTTGCCTTCTTCTGCAGTGAGTCGAGAGCAGGGAAGTATGAAACACAGGAAAACAGAGAATTGGACATAAAGAGAAATGATAAAACATGGTGATCCTTACTTTTCAAGGCTGCCATTCGAGCTTCACTGAGGAATGCAGCAAAGCCATTGAAACTTTTAGTGCAAATCATTTGATCCTCGACCTGCTCTTTTCTGCATAAGAAATATAGCACTAATGAATAAAGTGTAGTTCAAAACCAGAGAATTTCCATAACTTTTCGACAATGCAAACCTGTCCAAGAGTGATCCTAGCAGATCAAAGTGTGACTCTGTCAATTTTTGAACATCAGATTGTGATGGCAATGAACCAGATGGAGACTCTCACCATGTAAACTATATAAGACTGAATGAAAGAAAAACCATCAACTCCATAGCCAACTTTACATCAACAACAATTACACACAAACCAACGAAAAGGTCGACGAGCCTTGCCTTTTGTGGAGCATAAGTAGAAGTCTGCAAGAGAGAGAAGAAAAGAAGATAAAGAACAAAAGGAAAAAACATTGAGATCTCCGTTGTCCTTAAGCTCTGTTTTCTTTTTGCAATATGCTCTGCTTTTCCCCTGTTCTTAAGCTCTGTTTCTTTTTACTATTTTTAGAGGTCAATCAATTTGTACTTCTATATTTTTGGAGAATTCCTACCTTTGATGGAAAAACAGTGATTCAAGAGCCAAATTTGAAATTATCAACATTTTATCTATCTTTTTCAGGTTTAAATTAGTTATGGTCATAACAATCAAAACCAACGTAACAACAAACACAAAGCTGACAGTTTCCAGATACATAGAATAACTAGATAAAGTAAGGAATTGGTATGTTATCTAAAAGCTAAAGAAGAGAGAATGTTTGAAGTTTTATTTGGTTAGAAACTTAGAATGCGATTCTCTTAGGTCAGTTGGTAAGATAGATGGGGTTTTGGTCATGATCATAGGTTAAGCCTTAGGTTTCAATATTTTGGAGTTTGAGAAATGTTGGTATTGAATTCTTAGAAGATGAGCTAGGAAAAGGTCCCAACCATACTTTCTGACATTATGAATTCATTTCAATTGTTTCCTTTGATAGACATTCTTTCATGATAAGGGTTTATGAATATTCTAGTGCAACCTCACAAAGGGTGAGCATCAAGCATATTGGTTTTTGATTTTGTGAAGAGAAAAAAAAAAAAAAAACCAAAAACAAAAACAAGAGTGAAAGATCTTGTTTGAGTATAAACTCTTGCTATTAGGAAGTAGAAATGTGATTGCATTGAGACATCTTTTCTTTCAGGGAAAAAATAAGCATCATTTCCCAAAGAATTGATCTATCAGGTTTCTACACAGATAACAGGGGCTCTGAACAGAAATCAGCTTGAATGGACCTGCTGTTTCAATAACTCCAGTAAGGCCTCACCACCAGAGGACTCCTGACGAAGTGCTTACCATCGGACCATGTCAATATCCCAAATGTATAATCTTTAAGCTTCCATTTTGGGGCAAGTTTGAATGTAACCTTAAATGTCTTCTCCTCACCTAGTTTCTTAAACTCTAAGGTGGTAGGCGCAACCGAAACTAACACTCCGGTTGGTTCCCTGACATGGATATAGTATTTGCCAGGAGAACCAACATTTTTAACTCTTCGAGTAACTGTTATGGTGTCATTAAGATTAATTGCTGAGATTGAAGGATAGTTGAAGTCTGTCAAACTGAATGACTTTGGACAAGTGTATGGCTTATCTGTGAATAATTTCAGGTCTTTTGCAGTATAGCCTCGGCTGCATAAATAGTTCAAGAAATCATTAACAGTAAGATCATAAACTAGACCAGGATCTGCTGCACGGTTTGGCTGCACATGTCCTGCACCGTATGCAAATGGAGTTGCCCTGGTGTTGGACGAATCCAATATTGGATCCCCATTGTTATCTCTTGTTGTTGCTGTGGATGAAATCAACTAGTAAGACAATGATCAATGTCCAAAACATATTTTCTAGCTCTAAAGAAAAAGAGAAGGAAAACTGTTCTTTACCAGTTGTCATGATAGCCGATCTGATAGCAGCAGGACTCCAATCTGGATGGAGTGATTTTAGAAGGCCAACAATTCCAGAAACATGAGGGCATGACATTGAAGTGCCAGATTCAGTGTTGAAGGGAATCCTGCGCTTATCGTAAGCTGTATCAGTTGGTCCTGTTGCTAGAGTGAAAGCAGCAATTACACTGACACCGGGAGCAGTGATATCAGGCTGAAATGGATAGACCAAGTCAAGTTCATTAATCACTGTATAATGCAAGGCCAACAATAGCACAGACAGATTGACCGAAAAAAATAACAACGAAGAACTACTAAAACAAACCTTGAGGATTGATTCTTCAAGGATATTAGGCCCCCTGGATGAGAAAGAAGCCATAAATGGAGCTGGCTTTGTTCCCAATTCTGTCCTTACATTGGTGATATACGCCCAAGGGTCCCTGATTTACATGCAGATATGATCCCGCTAAAATATCGGATTTCTCAAGCTCAAAGAGATTTCTTGGTTAAGTTGATATGAACTTACTTGGTAGAATTGAGGTAGGAAAAGACAGCTTGACCATCTGTAGAGATGATGTGTGCAGCAGGAAGTACATGAGCGTCGGCAAGAATGCCATTGCCAGATTCTTCATCATTAGCCAAAATCATCCCAACAGCCCCAGCAAGAAGAGCTACATGTCCCTTTTCTACTCTTGGATTTACCCCTCGAAGGCATACCAATATCTTCCCTTTAACCTTTTTGGAATCAAGTGTTCCAGGTTTGCAAAGGTTGCTGCAAAATTTCATGCAATTACCAACTTAGGGCAATGCTATAGCAAAAAGCTTAGGGATTCACAAGTTTAGTATCGAAATATTTCAAGCATCCACAGATTTGAGGTGATACTTACGCATCTTCTTCAGACTGATTAGAAGCCTTTGCCCGTGCACCACTGATCAATGGATAGAATTTTCTAGCAGGCAAGCTTTTTTGTGAAAGACTTACTCCCTAGCAAAGAGAACAAGATGATTAGTTAGAGAAAACTCAACTTGTGTAAACTACAAGGTAATTCAATATTGTGAAAAACGATCCTAGCCAGTACTGAACTAGTAAGAAATCCATCATGAAAGGCTGTTAAAAGAACAGAGAGATTAGCCAAAGAAGCTCTCTCCTCGAGTTCCCTGTTGATTACCCTCCAAAACTATAATTTCTAGAGGGAAAAAGAAAATAACCTTGAGGTGCTTCCTGTTTCCAAGTGCAACATAGATTGTGAAGGCACGATCAAGTGTGCTGGCACCAACTGTTATCAGCCAAGGTGCCACATTTGATACCGATCCTGGTCCTGGTCCTGAATTGCCAGCAGAGGCAACCACAGTAATACCCTTCTTGAAAGCATGGAAAGAACCGATTGCAATAGCATCATCCGAGTATTCATCGATAGCCCCACCCAGGGAAACTGAGAGCACGTCAACGCCATCGCTTATGGCAACATCGAAGCCGGCCAAGATGTCTGCTTCATAGCACCCACCCTCATTCACACCTACAGCTGGCCAGCATACCTTGTAAGCTGCTACACGGGCACGAGGTGATCCGCCCTTGGCAGTTCCCTTGCCATTACCAAAGACATTAGCTCCTGGAACAAAATTACCAGCTGCTGTTGATAGGGTATGAGTTCCATGGCCCTCAATATCGCGTGCAGTTTGAAAGCTGGAGTTGAGATGGCCACCAATTGAACCATAACCCTTGTTAAAGTACCTGGCTCCAATCAGCTTCCTAGTTTTTCGGCAGCCATAGGAGACAAGATAGTAAGGCAAAAGGTGAAGATTTGCATGCCATATGGGAGAATGCAAGGCCAGGCCCTGGTAAAATCTTGAGTATCATTTGAGCCCTAACCACTAAATGCACGAAAGCATGACAACATTGTGTTTGCAAGTTAGCACTGACAGACGATTGAGAGCTTAGTTTGTCACGGTGACTTCTACTGATATACAAAACCAATCTTAACTTCAGAACAGAAATAACATTTTTTACAGGAATAAAAACTCTCAAATTCGAATCCATGCACATAACAAGCAGTAATGACTTGCAATACAAAGCACTATCCCCCACTATACTTCAATTCGCAAACAGAAAGTTGAGGTCCTCGAGAGTGATGTCAAAATCCATATGCCGTTTTAAAAATGTGAACCTTTTTCCAATTTCTCAAAAGTGAAGTCTTGACCTCCAATTTCTTTCGACATAAACAAAGAACATTCACAATTGTGAAGTCCTATAAGGTATTGTACATGAAAATAATTTTTTTTAATTTTTTTGACATCAACTCAGAAAACACTAAAAATAAATAAATTAATTTGATGTTTTTTTCAAAGCAAACGCACTTTTAAAACACGCACCAAACAGGACATGTAAACAAGGAGGCAAAGAAAGAAGGAAAGAAAATTGCAAACAAAGTTATCCTATGTGGATTTGGTGCGTCGACAGACAACAGGGCCATGTGCATATCTATGTTAATGCAGATGTCAGAAACATTTCAGATAGATTGGAAACAAGAATTTCAACAAATAGAGAAATGAGTATCTAAATAAAATAATGCTACAGTGCATGTAAAGTAACATTTCAGATAGATTGGAAACAAGAATTTCAACAAATAGAGAAATGAGTATCTAAATAAAATAATGCTACAGTGCATGTAAAGTTAACTTGCAGTACTAACCATGATCAAGCTGAATTAACAATAATGACAACAGGAAGATGAAGATTTGGTGGAACTAATCAGTAATCACTTGAGCAGGATCATGTCAACTCTTAGAAAGAAAAGCAAGAAAACTTTAATCTGATAAGGCAATACTACCCTGGACTACGCCAAATATTGTAACAGAAAATTGAATGCAAGTGGAGGAGGACATGGACCTGTTGCAAGGAACACCTTCTTTGGTTGCATTCTGACAGATTCCTCTCCACTTTGATGGAACTGGACCCAGTCCCTCATCACTAAAGCTCTTCGATTCCGGCCAAACACCTAGCACAATTCCATTTAAAATGGCAACACACTGTATTGCAATTGGCAAAGCTAGTACGGATAGTCGATCTTTATTTTGCTACTGACCCTACCACTTTTGCATATTCTAAATGTCCAAAACTCCAAAGAGAGGGGAACAAAGATCATAAGACTGCTATCAAGTTTCAAATTTCAAAACATCACATTCTTTCTTGCAGTGGATAAACCATGACAAAAACGCATGCAAATGATCAGGTTTCAATCATTTTAACTACCCAAATGACTGAGATTAGTTTCTTACTAATGACAAAGATTTAGTACTCACCAGTGTCGAGGTTACCAATGATCACATCTTCACCGTATCTTGCTTTCTTCCAAAGTGAGGATGGAGGAACCACCCCATCTTTCTCTAATCCAAGAAAGCCCCATGAATGTGTCGTGTGCAGTTTCCTTGCTTTGTTCAAGAAAACTGATATCACGTCCGGGTGTTCTGCATTGATTAACAAAAGATTAAGAAACCATTAGCAGAGACAAGTATCCTGAATTGTCAATATTACAATCAAACATGTGGAAAAACAGAGGAAGCAGGGTTGAAGGATTTGTCTTCTCTTCTGCTATTGATTGATCAGTTATTTAACAATGAAATACAAGAATGTATGACTTGAAATTCTTACTGGCAAGTGCTGATGCCTCTTCCTCTTCAAGGACCGCGGCAAAACCATTTATGCTGTTAGTGTAAGAGTAAAAGATTTTCTCCTTTGCCTTCTCTTTGCTGTCAAGTAAGGATTGCAACAAATGAGCCAATTTAATACACAGTTAAAAGAAAAAAAAAACTTATATATATATATAAACCTTTCAGTGAATAATCTTAGCAATTCATAATGAGAATCTGTGACTCGGTCAATATCGGCTTGAGTAGGCTCCGAACCATGTGAATGCGATCCCAAATACACTACATAAGACTGCGTGGGACAAATTGTAATATTAACTCCATTGATCAATATATATCTTTATGGAACTTTAGTAGGCAAAATGAAAATCAAAAACTCAAAGAATTTGTCCAAAACCCATAATGATATCTAGTACAAAAAATCATTGAAAGTTCATGTAGACGTAAAAGAAGCACACCATTTTCAAGGATCAAAGGTAGAGGAATGATATGTTAAAAAAAGAAGAGAGAAGCAAAACATGGTTGCTCACCTTTTTTATGGCAAAAGTTGGTGGCTGTAAAAGAGAGA
>Ga0325402_1001819_pt1 | contig 18091 bp, 21 predicted proteins | sample PopdelMetagenome_22_FD_207212 | JGI IMG/M metagenome (GOLD analysis project Ga0325402, IMG submission 207212) | Populus deltoides microbial communities from Bellville, Georgia, United States - Xylem-PdKOR-R3 | ecosystem: Host-associated > Plants > Phyllosphere > Stem > Wood/Secondary xylem... | reverse complement strand
TTCTCTTCAAATTGAGCAAGAAACCATCATACTTTTTAAAGATCACCTTTATTATGTTTAGGTCCCATCCATTAACCTCTAAAGCTTTAATATCATTATCTTTATTATCTTTATAATGTTGACGTACATTATTGTAATCAACTCCAATGTCAACAAATTCAATATTACCACTTGCATTTATATGCCTAAGTTACACACCACCAGTCGCATCACCATTACTAATCTTTTCATATTTGCATGTTCTACTTGATTGTGGAGGAGGGGGGCTATTTGATATTAATGGCATTCTTTTTAACAAATTCATTGTTAATTGGTTCTAAAACAAGATTTTTTAAATTTTACTTAACAAATATTTATATGGTAATCAAACTATAAGTTCCTTATATAATTTTAAAAATATGTTCATCATTTTTATCAATACAAGTCTGCTTATACCAAGTCTCACATAATACATTACATCTATACAACAAACAACCTCTTATAATCATTTTATATGTCGAAGAAACTAATTAAATTAGAGTATACACTTGTTACATTTCCAACTTCTCAATCATTGCAATACCTAACACCATTTTATATAACAATCTAACCCTTAAAATGCATTTTGTATCTTAGTTTCCATGACATGTTGTATAGCGTAAATTAAGATATGAACACATTCTATATTAAAAAATAAAAAGAAAATGCTAATTAAAAATACTTCAATTCAATTCAAATAAGTAAATCCGAACTATATTTATTTTAATTAAATAAAGACTCAAATTAACTTAAGCCATTTATTTAACAAAAAAGAAACAATAAACTTCATCTAGACTTTCAATAACATGATTTATGACACTACATGTCTGAACTTCATAAAATATGGATAGGTTATGATCAATTTAGGGTCAGGATTAAGGTCATATGATGTGATCAAAACTACATCAAAGAATACGTTAGAAGTTCTAGGTGGACCAATTATAAGATCAAGGGAAAAGAAACTCAAAGATATATTCAATAGGCTTATTCAGAGTATTTAGGTCAAGATTAATTTCAATGAGGCTACATATTTAACAAGTAATGATCAAACCTTAGTCAATTTCATCTATGTATAAAAGAGGTCTGATCCATCTACTTCATGGGCTAATTAATTTCGGCAATTAAAAGTTTATTTTTCCTAATGTATAGTTTTACTCTAACAAGCATATTTTTGTATCTGATCATTGGATTGACCTAAAATATTACCAGAATATTCTATAAGCCTTGCTTTATATGAGTTAAAATTTTAGGTCAATCTAATATCGAGAAGGCCTTACGATAAGTTTCAGAAGTTACTATACGAGAATTATATTTTCCTAGTTGATTGAGGTTTTTTTTAAAAAAATTTAAAACTCTTTTATTATTTTCTAGAATTATTTAGGATATTTTTACCTATTATAAATAGGGTTATTTAACTTGTATTTTGTTTTGTTTTTTATAAATTTTGATTTCAACAATTATTATCATGTGTGTGAAGTTTTGCTCATATTTTTTTGGTTCTTTATTGAATTACTCTGCCTTATTGAAAAATTGACCAAGCTTCAAGGCATCTTCCATACTTCTCATTTGTGTCTCTTCATAGGCGTTGGATGATGGATTTTTAGTTATTATAGTCTTGGTGTCTCGGTAAAGCTTATCATTAGGTCAAGCTCGAAACCTGAATTTAGCTTTCCTAGAAAGGGTTGATTTGATTGTAAGTTTTTAGATCATTATATCCATGGGGTTCACATCAGTTGGTATTAGAGTAAGACTATAACATTGGGTTATATCCTTTTATCTTTTAGTTTTTGCATTACTTCATCATTTTCATCATTTAGAACCTAGTTGCAGTTGTCATAACCCAATTTTTGCCCATTTTTATTTTAATTATTATTATTATTTTATTTACTGAAATGGATAAAAAATGATGATAAAAAAAAATAATGATGAAAAACAAGTAAAATAAAATAAATGAAGAATGAATTAAAATTTGGGTTAAGGGCAACATGATTGGAAGTTTAAAGATTTAATTAAACTCTTGACTAGTTTAATTAATCAAATCAAAGGCTTAAATGGAGAATTGATAAGTTTTAAGACTTAATTAAGCTTGGAATTAATTCAATTAATCCAATTAAGGGTTTAATTGGAGAATTGATAAATTTTGAGACTTAATTAAGCTTGGAAATTAATTTAATTAATCCAATCAAGGGTTTAATTGAAAAATTGATAAGTTTTTGGACTTTTTGGCTTGGAATTAATTTAATTAATGTAATCAGGGACTTAATTAAAGAAATATCAAAGTTTGGGGTTTAATGGGGTCCAAATTGCAAAAATTCAAATCCAAGGACCAGCTTGAAAATGGTGCGGACATGCAAGGATCCAATTACATTTTAACCAGGGGCTTGATTGCAAAAGTACAAAATTCCGAGGCCCAAATTGAAAGCAACCTTTGGAGTAGGAAAACAGAGTCGTTTTGGGAGGCGACTATTCGCTCATCTTCTTCCTCTGCAACGGCTCCTCCATTAAAGGTAGAGGCATTTCTCCATTGAATGGAGCGCCCCACGCCATTACTGCCGATCGTTACAGCGCCGATCGACCTCTGGCCTTATAAAAGCTGGGCAAAAGGCAACCTCGCAAGGGGGGAATAGACAAAAAGCCAGAGGCTGGGCAGAGAGAGACGGAGAGAAAAATATAACCGAGGGTGGGGAAAAACCCAGGAGACAGAGGACAGATGAGCAAAAAAAACCAGAAGAAAAACAAAAAAAAACAGAGGAAGAAAAGCAGGGGAAATAGGGGAAAACCAGAGAGACGTGCAGAAATACAAAAACAAATAACACGCAGAGAGCAGGGGAGAAAAACAAATAACACCCAAAGTGATGCATGGCAACATAAACAAGGATGCATGCTAAAGCAGTAAATGCGAGAAAAATAAACAAATAAACATAACAAACAAAATAGCAATAATAAGACAAAAGACAAAGCTTAATCCTAAGGTCCCTAGTGAAGTTGCCATTCTGTCGCACCCGACATCGCGGCGGCCCACAAATTAATCTTGATTTTGGAAAAAAAAACAGATTTCTGGCATCTTGTTCTTTTAGGAAAAAGGTCTTATTAAGGAGTAGCCACCTAGTATTATGGTCACTAGAAACCCTAACTGGTCAACAGAGATTCTATGGTACGAATTAGTTACGTAAAAAGGAAGATATTATCACCCCTTAAATGTTTTGCCTGAGGCAGATTGCATTGCTGATTTTGTCTTAAATTGTTAAACATTTATTCGCTTATGCTAGGATGATTTGTTTATAATATTCCTGACTCTGGCGCCAATGAATATTTGATCCCGAATAATTCCAACTCTGGCGTTGGTAAAAATTCGTAGTTACTAAAAAATCTGGATATTTTCTTTTTTCTTTTTTAATTCTTGATTCTGATTTCAGTGAATAAATTGACAAGAATACATTTTTTCTAAGACATGCAAAATTTTTATTTCTACACTTTCTATTTTTTTTTTGTTTTTTTTTGGGCTGGGCTGGACCCAGCCAGCCCATATGGGCTGGGCTAGGCCCAGCCAGCCCGGCCCGGCTAGGCTGCGCCAAAGCACACGCATGAAGTGAATTCACGTGTGCCTTGAACTGTGTGAAGGTAATTAAATTACCTTCGCATAATGTTCTTGCAACACAGAATCTAATTTGAACGAAGAACAAAAATGAAAGGGAACGACGTACCTGCTTCTGGAATCGGAGAAGAAGCTTGCAGTGCGGCGGTGCCTCTTGCCTGCTTAAGACCTTCCCTTCTGTTTTCCCTTTTGTTCCTGTGCCCGAGGTCTGCCTTCGTCTTCCAGCAGATTTTGAGATGTCGAAGGAACCAACAATGTAGATGCCGGTTTACTGTGGATACCGATTGTTGTTTTGTCTTTTTGTTTTTGTCGGGATAAAACAATGACAAGGACAATCCTTGTCTATGTGTATGCTGCCCTTTTTCTCCCCTGCTCTCTGCGTGTTATTTGTTTTTGTATTTCTGCACTTCTTTATGTTATTCCCCTGTTTCCCCTGCTTTTCTTCTGTTTTTTTTTGTTTTTCTTCTGGTTTTTTTTGCTCGTCCATCCTCTGTCTCCTGGGTTTTTCCCCGCCCTCGGTTCTGTTTTTCTCTCCGTCTCTCTCTGCCCAGCCTCTGGCTTTTTTTTTTTTTCTGTTCCCCCCTTGCGAGGTTGCCTTTTGCCTAGCTTTTATAAGGCCAGAGGTCGATCGGCGCTGTAAGGGTCGGCAGTAATGGCGTGGGGCACTCCATTCAATGGAGAAACGCCTCTACCTTTAATGGCGGAGCCGTTGCAGAGGAAGAAGACGAGCGAACAGTCGCCTCCCAAAACGACTCTGTTTTCCCATTCCAAAGGCTGCTTTCAATTTGGTCACATTGTAATGGGTTACCTGCCCAGTGAGAAAAATACGACAATTTTTCAAAAGTGGTCACGTTGTAATGGGTTACCTGCCCAATGGAAAAATACGAGAATTTTTCAAAAGTGGTCACATTGTAATGGGTCACCTGCCCAGTGGAAAAATACGAGGATTTTCAGATTGGTCACATTGTAATGGGTTACCTGCCCAGTGAAAAAATACAAGATTTTTCAAAGATGGTCACATTGTAATGGGTTACCTGTCCAGTGGAAAAGTCAAGATTTTTCAAAGATGGTCACATTGTAATGGGTTACCTACCCAGTGAAAAAATACGAGGATTTTTCAAAAGTGGTCACATTGTAATGGGTTACCTGCCCAGTGGGAAAAATACGAGGATTTTTCAAAAGTGGTCACATTGTAATGGGTCACCTGCGCAGTGGAAAAATACGAGGATTTTTCAGATTGGTCACATTGTATTGGGTTACCTGCCCAGTGGAAAAATACAAGGATTTTTCAAAGATGGTCACATTGTAATGGGTTACCTGCCCAGTGGAAAAATACGAGGATTTTTCAAAAGTGGTCACGTTGTAATGGGTTACCTGCCTAGTGGAAAAATACAAGGATTTTTCAATGATGGTCACATTGTAATGAGTTACCTGCCTAGTAAAAAGAAAATGAGAGCTCGAAAGCGTACTCAAAAGGATGGTCGAGGGCTCAAAGGGGCACTCGAAAGAGGCGAGGGCTTGAAGACGCGCTCGAAGGAAGCGAGGGCTTAAAGGCGCGCTCGACAAAGAAAGCGAGGGCTCAAAGGCACGCTCGAAAGGAGATAAAAGCTTGAAGGTGTTCTCGAAAAGAGAGGTAGGGTTAGGAAACGCACTACCTTGGATGGTCAAGGGCTTGAAGGTGCACTTGAAAGAGGTGGCCTAATTCTCATGGGCGGCCTGCGCAGGATGAAAAATTCTTAAAAGTGAAAAATTTTCAAAAGCAATTTCAATCTTGGTCATTTCCAGTTGGCTTTCTACTTTGATGGATTTCGTCAGAATTTTCTCTTATGAAATTTGCAAAACTCATTGTCCAAAGTCTCAAAGTTTAGATGATATGTATGCATCTTTACCTGATTTGAAATATAGGTCCCCATCTCTTCTTAGTCTTCTTATTGCTTGATTGATGAGGACTCGTTACCTCTGATTTGAGTCATCTTTGTTGTTTGGCTTCTAGCCTACTCAAGTTGGCCCATTTAAGTTTATTCCCAGATTTGTTTACACAACTTAGCCTTTGTGGTGCCCATCATGACCCACTTGCTTGCTAGAGATTTTCTGTCTCGTCAAGTAATTTGAGAGGATCATGCATTACTCCTTGTCTCACTGCTGAAAACATTCGGTGTCACTTGCTGAAAGGATCAAGCTGTCTTTTATAATCCAAAATGTCCCCTTGTCTTGTTGAAGGAAATATTTCTCTCTTATCTAGAAGGGATAGATTTTCCTTAAACATAATATTGCCCCCTTGTACTGGTCATTGCCTCCCAGTGTGCCCTGTCAGCGACTTAGACAAATAATGGTTTTAACAGACCAATCTCTCATTTCTCTCATTTTTAGTTTGGTGAAGGAGTATGAGTCTCGAATGAATCTCAAAATCTTGATCTTGCATTTTAAAAACAAAAATGATTTCGATGTGAGTCTAAAACATTTTGCTTTTGAAATCTTGCAACTCCTTGGTTATTTCATTTCTTGGAAAAGAGATTATTTGCTCTTTTGTTTGGCAATGAGGTCTTCGGTAGAAATATGTCATGAGATGACCCTTTGTTTTAAAATGAAGGGCTCGAGAAAAAAGCTCGAGGTTTTGTATGAGAAAAACTTGTCTCTTTTTGAACATTCATTTTTATCAGCATGAATAATAATGAGTAGTTTATTCTTGATGTCATGAATCTTATGAAAAAGTATTCTTTGCATTTTGAGAGCATTGTTTATTGTTCTAAGTTGCTTGCTTGCTTGATTAGAAAGGACTTCTATAGGCACGTAACGTAGGCTGTGGTTTTTGGCTATGAAAGAAAAGGATTCATAAGGCTCAAAGAGTGTTTCAGGGTTTCAAAGACTGAGGATCACTATCAACAGTTTGACTATTGACGTTATTCATATTTTCTTTTGCCGCTCTTCTTTGATTTGCTGCTTCTTTTTTTTTATTACTTTGCTAGGGCATACTCACTTTATCTTGGATGTCACTTTTTCTAGTGATTTGGACATGCCCCTAGCATTTGAGTTTCTTGAGCTCTTATGCCTTTTTGGCTTTCTCACGGCCTTTTCTCTTGCCCCCAAGTGTGGGGTGTGATCCTAGTCGGGATTTTTTTCATGAAATAAAAATTATTCAGGCTCAAAAAGGGATTGCAAAGGATGTACTTATTTCAAAATGTGAAAGGAATAACAAAGATGGCCTTTCCTCATTTCCAGCGCAAGCAGCTATGATCAATAAACTTTGACCTCATCTAGTGTGATGGTTTGGTCTTTGCAAAGATGCATTTCAAGAGTCATGAGCAACGAGTTCACTACATACCATTATTCATACATTTAAAAACACATGATTCAAGAGTCATGGGGTAAGGGTGTTTATTCATTTCTTTTTTTTGTTTATAATTTAGTCACCTCAATGATGGAGTTGCTTGATTCACTTGTCATTCTACAAGTAGAATGCTAAAAATATGGTTTTTGAATAAACATCAAATTATTTTCGGAATCAAAATGCAAGATCAATCTTTTTCAAAACTCCAATAGGAAAATTGATTTTGGTAAAAGAGACGAATTGTATCAATGAGATTGCACAAGGCTTCAAAGATGTGTTTGTGAGTCTTTATAAGAAAACTCTCTCAGAAAAATGAATAATGCTTGGTCGTAAACACGATTGAATGACAAACTCATTATTGTCATTGAAACTTTGGAAAAGAAGTTCAACAACAAAGAACTTATGACAACATTTTGGGTTATGAATACTGGCATGATAACACATAAAAGGGCTAAACATTTAATAATCATTGATTGGAATTTCTAGAATCTTTCAATTGTTTATTCTCCTTGATAAGGGCATCTTTTCAACAGTCAATTGAAGTCATTTGTAGATCATTCTCGACCTACTATCACCATAACTTTTCTTCAAAATAGTTGATTTATGGTAGTCGATGTAAAGAAATTAGCTATAAGGATGATAAATGACTTGGTAACCACCTTCAATGTCCTTCCCTTTTCCCGTGAAACCATTCTTTTCGATCGGGTTAGCAATCTTACCTAACCCAATGGCTTTTTCAACCTTCTCAGCTATAACAACCAGGTCAGTGAAATGTTGTGCAGAGCTTCTAACCAAGTATTCAAAGTACGGAGCTTTAAAGGTGTTGGAAAATAAACTAATCATCTCTTTTTCCAACATAGGAGGATTAACTTGCGCAGCTACCTCACTCCATCTCCGAGCGTATTCTATTATGGACTCCTTGTTGTTCTTCTCCATAGCTTGCAAGCTTAACCGATTAGGGCCCACGTCCATATTGAACTTATATTGCCTCATGAAGGCATCAACTAAGTCCTTCTATTTTTTAACCTTGGTATTGTCCAACCGCAAATACCAAGTGAGGACAGCGTCACTCAAGCTATCTTGAAAGAAATGAATCAGCAGTTTCTCATTATCAACCACCTCAGCCATTTTGTTGCAATATGCTTTGAGATGAGTTATAGGGCATTGAGTTCCTGTATATTTAATGAATTCTGGCACCCTAAACTTCTTAGGAATGACTATGTTAGGTACCAAACACATATTAACAGCTTTCACCAGGTCACACAAATGGTTTCCCTCAACTGCCCTTATCCTCTCTTCTAAGGCAGTCCATTTTTTCAAACCCTCTTCTTTCACCAACTTGCCCTTTTGAGATTCTTTCTCGGTAGAATCAATAGTAGATGAAATTCTTGTGGGGTATACTGGCTGGAAATGCATAGCTTGTTGAAATTCAGATGACACCTTATTTGCCCCCAGATTCTATGGATCGAAATGAGTTATATGCATATCTTCAAGCTGAGCTATAAATATTGCTTTTCCGGATTTATCTCTCAAGGCTTGCTCGAGTAGACTAGTAAGCCTTGCGACTTCTTCTTTAAGATTGTCCACCTCTTTTTGATGTTGGGCTTCCAACTGGGCTCTTTGATTGTTTTCCATTTGTCTTTTTCTCAAACGATTGTTATAGGTGGGTTTCAATGGGGAACCTATATTTCAACCTACTAAATGTAAATCATGCAATTTATGCAAAAATGCTGAAGCAATTAATTAAAAAAAATGCGTATGAAATGCAGACTCGCCCTTCATGGGATGACAACCTAATAGGAAGATCCTAATTGTTGAGTGCATCAAAGTGTTGGTCATTATCTAGTTTCAAAGGGTCTCTCGCATGCTCAGTGATCGTCCATGAAAGGTCGATATGAGGCTTACAAGTAGTGTGAAAATAGAGGCCCTGAGTAATATCAGTTTGGCATGTCAACCACTTCCAAGTAAATAATCAAGCGAGAGTTGGATGGTTTCACGAGTCTTACCCAGGCTAAAGCCATTGGGGTACCGTTACTCCCCCACTTATCCTAGTTTGTAAAGTGTTTGCTCCCAAAGTGATACATGGCAACATAAACAAGGATGCATGCTAAAGCAGTAAATGCAAGAAAAATAAACAAATAAACATAACAAACAAAATAGCAATAATAAGACAAAAGACAAAGCTTAATCCTAAGGTCCCCAGTGGAGTCGCCATTCTATCACACCCGACATCGCGACGACCCAAAAATTAATCTTGATTTTGGAAAAAAAGAACAAATTTCTGGCATCTTGTTCTTTTAGGAAAAAGGTCTTGTTAAGGAGTCGCCACCTAGTATTATGGTCACTAGAAACCCTAACTGGTCAACAGAGATTCTATGGTACGGGATTGGTTATGTAAAAGGGAAGATATTATCACCCCTTAAACGTTCTGCCTGAGGCAAACTGCATTGCTGATTGTCTTAAATTGCTAAACATTTATTCGCTTATGCTAGGATGATTTGTTTATAATATTCCTGACTCTGGCGCCAGTGAATATTCGATCCCGAATAATTCCAACTCTGGCGTTGGTAAAAATTCCACCACGAATAATTCCAACTCTGGCGTTGGTAAAAATTCGTAGTTTCTAAACAATTCGTATATTTTCTTTTTTATTTTTTCTTTTTTATTTCCTGATCCTGATTTCAGTGAATAAATTGACAAGAATATATTTTTTCTAAGACATGCAAAATTTTTATTTCTACACTTTCTATTTTTTTTTGTTTTTTTTGGGCTGGGCTGGACCCAGCCAGCCCGGCCCGGCAACTGGCCCAAGCCAGTGGCCCGGCTAGGCTGCGCCAAAGCGCACGCATGAAGTGAATTCACATGTGCCTTGAAATGTGCGAAGGTAATTAAATTACCTTCGCATAATGTTCTTGCAACACAGAATCTAATTTGAACGAAGAACAAAAATGAAAGGGAACAACGTACTTGCTTCTGGAATCGGAGAAGAAGCTTGCAGCGCGGCGGTGCCTCTTGCCTGCTTAAGACCTTCCCTTCTGTTTTCCCTTTTGTTCCTGTGCCCGAGGTCTGCTTTCGTCTTCCAGCAGATTTTGAGATGTCGAAGGAACCAACAATGTAGATGCCGGTTTACTGTGGATACCGATTGTTGTTTTGTCTTTTTGTTTTTGTCGGGATAAAACAATGACAAGGACAATCCTTGTCTATGTGTATGCTGCCCTTTTTCTCCCCTGCTCTCTGCGTGTTATTTGTTTTTGTATTTCTGCACTTCTCTATGTTATTCCCCTGTTTCCCCTGCTTTTCTTCCTCTGTTTTTTTTTTGGTTTTTCTTCTGGTTTTTTTTGCTCGTCCGTCCTCTGTCTCCTGGGTTTTTCCCCGCCCTCGGTTCTGTTTTTCTCTCCGTCTCTCTCTGCCCAGCCTCTGGCTTTTTTTTCTGTTCCCCCCCTTGCGAGGTTGCCTTTTGCCCAGCTTTTATAAGGCCAGAGGTCGATCGGCGCTGTAACGGTCGGCAGTAATGGCGTGGGGCACTCCATTCAATGGAGAAACGCATCTGCCTTTAATGGCGGAGCCGTTGCAGAGGAAAAAGACGAGCGAACAGTCGCCTCCCAAAACGACTCTGTTTTTCCATTCCAAAGGCTGCTTTCAATTTGGTCCTCGGAATTTTGCACTTTTACAATCAAGTCCCTGGTTAAAATGTAATTGGATCCTTGCATTTCCGCGCCATTTTCAAGCTGGTCCTTGGATTTTAATTTTTGCAATTTGGACCCCAATTAAACCCCAAACTTTGATATTTCTTTAATTAAATCCCTGATTTCATTAATTAAATTAATTCTAAGCCAACTAAGTCCAAAAACTTATCAGTTTTTCAATTAAACCCTTGATTGGATTAATTAAATTAATTTAGAAGCTTAATTAAGTCTCAAAATTTATCAATTCTCCAATTAAACCCTTAATTGAATTAATTCCAAGCTCAATTAAGTCTCAAAACTTATCAATTCTCCAATTAAGCCCTTGATTTGATTAATTAAACTAGTCAAGAGTTTAATTAAAAGTTTAAACTTCCAATCATGTTGCCCTTAACCCAAATTTTAATTCATTCTTTATTTATTTTATTTTACTTGTTTTTCATCATTATTATTTTTTTATCATCATTTTTTATCCTTTTCAGTAAATAAAATAATAATAATAATTAAAATAAAAATGGTCAAAAATTGGGTTATGACAGTAGTGAAGCTTAAAAAAAGTGTACTAATTGTGTTCTGGTTGTCTACAATTCAAAAAAAAAAAAAAACTATGTGTGTCTAATTATTCTATGCATGAATTGTTTATTTGTGAAGCTCATTTGGGTGATTCAATGAGATATTTTGGGATTGTTAAGAATTCAAATATTTGCATTAGTATTTTTATTTGCTTAAGATGAAAAAATATGTGTAAAAAATTTGTGATAGGTGCATAACTTGTAGACAAGCTAAGTCTAAAGTTTTACGTTATGGTTTGTAAAATTCTTTACCAGTAGCTAAGGAACCTTGAGATTCTATTTTTATGGTTATAGATATGTTTTCTAAGATGACACATTTTATATCTTGTGATAAAACAAATGATACAACTAATATAGCAGACTTATTCTTTAGAAAGATAGTTTGGCTTTATAGGGTTCCTAGAAGAATTGTTTTTGATCGTGATGTTAAATTATTTTACTTTTGGAAGGTTTTATGGAATATTTTAGGAAAAAAATTATTATTTTCCACTACTTATCATCCACAATAAGATGATCAAATTGAAGTAATTACTAAGACTTTTTATATAATAGGAGTATGCATTCTACTACTAATTGCTCTTATTTTGAAATTGTTTATAGCTTTAATTTTTTAACTTATTTGGATTTGATTCCTTTGGCTATTGATGAAAGGGTTAGTTCAGATGACAATAGAAAAGCTCAAGTAATGAAGGCTTTTCATGAGAGTGAACAACATCAAATAAGAAAAAAAAAGAATGAGCAATATATATTCAAAGCTAATGTGGAAAGAAAAAAGGTTATATTTAAACTAAATGATTGGGTTTTGGTGCATACGAGTAGGCCTATTCATAGTGCGGTTCGAACCACAAAACCAACCGGACCTAGTAACTCAAATTTTTAAAAATTCAAACCGAACCGAATTGAATTTCGGTTCAAACCGATCCGGTTCGGTTCGGTTAAATTCGGTTTTTTGGCTTTAAAACCTGGAAACCTAATCATCAAATTAATGGGTTTTTTTTTAATTTTTTTAAATGGATTTGCATTACATTGGGCTTTTAAATTTTCTTGTTGGGCTAAGTTTATAGACTTTTTAATCAAAAGTCTTTAAAATTTTCTAATTTGATAGTTCGGTTCAAACCATAAAACCAACCGAACCTAGTAACTCAAATTTTTAAAAATTCAAACCGAACCGAATTGAATTTCGGTTCAAACCGAGCCGATTCGGTTCGGTTAAATTCGATTTTTTAGCTTTAAAACCTGGAAACCTAATCATCAAATTAATGGGTTTTTTTTTAATTTTTTTAAATGGATTTGCATTACATTGGGCTTTTAAATTTTCTTGTTGGGCTAAGTTTATAGACTTTTTAATCAAAAGTCTTTAAAATTTTCTAATTTGGTTTAGTTTGTTATAAGCTTTTTAATCAAATTAGAAGATTGATATTATTTTGAAATGCTTATAGTAACAATAAATTTGAAATGCTTCATATCTTGCTATCTTGCTATCTTTAATATGCAAAGAAATAGGCTATGAAAATTCAAATCAATGCAATATACAAGATGCATGATCAAATTTGGGCATCTCAAATTAAAAGAAGTGTTCAAACTACAAAAGTTTGCATTAGCAACCAGTAATAAATTATCATAAACATTCGGCATAATTTGAAGAAAACAAATCTAGCACCAGCATTATAGCTGCATTCAAAACTTCTAGCAACAACAAAAGCCAAAAGATCCAGCAAGGATATTGTTATAAAGAAATACTAGCAAATTAGCAACATATTAGAGTTCAACTATTAAAAAAATTAACAATGCAAAATTTTAAAAGGAATTAACAAGGTAAAGTAAATTAATTACCCAAAACAATTATATTCCAGGATTGCACCAACATCATCAATACAATTTACAAACAATTAGTTGAGATTTTTAAACTTTCACCAAATTCTATAAAAACATAAATTAAAATGTTAGATAAACATATGTAAATAAATGATATTATAAAATAACTACATTTAAATTTGTAAAAGAAATTACCTGACTCAATCATCTTAAAATTTTCAATATAATCCGCGAAGGTTCTGATGTTGATTGGAATTGATGCTAAACTTAACCAATTCTGATAACAAACAAGTGATTGCATTGTCGATGGAGATAAAGAGCTTCGAAATGGATCTAATATATGACCACTTGTACTGAAAGCTGCTTCAGAAACAACTAAAGATACCGGGATAGCTAACACGTGTTGTACCACCTTAGAAAGAATCTTGTATTTTGTAGTATTACATCTCCACCAACCCAGAATATCTAATTTAAAATCTTTTGGATCCCCACAATCATCACCCAAATACCTCTTAACCTCATTTTTTTGGACACCGCCTTCTTCCTCTAAATGTTTTTTGAATTGAGAAATTAAGTCATCTAACATATCATCATTTACCACTATTAAATCAACATTGACATCTTCATTTATACTAGTTCCAACACTATGAACAACCTCAACATTCTCATTAATATTCATATATTGCTCAAACAACCTTAGCAAAGTATCTATAACCTTAATTGTAAAATTTTCACCCACTTCAACATCATACAATCTTCCAAAATAAAATCTCACATACTTCAATTTGAAACATGGATCTAACATACCAGCCACATATAACAAAAAGTTTTGTGTATCTTGATCCACCCAATATTTTTTATACATTGCCATCATATTCTTGGCTATTTTACTTACATAAACATCTTCACTTCTATAAAGTTGAGATATGCTTGTGTGCATGGAAATCAATTCATGAAAGAAAGAATTATATGTCACACATAACGAGCCAGAAAATTTCAATGTAACCATGTAAAATAGTTTTAAGAACTTGACAAAGGATCTAGCCTTTTCCCAATCTTGTAAAACAGGAGGACGTAAGTTTTTTTATTTTCCTTTTGAATCAACCTCAAAGTAACTTAAATACCTAGGATCGGTTTCTTCTAACCTCATAAAAACCACATCAAATTTAGCAGTCGCATCTAGCATCATATATGTAGAGTTCCATCTAGTTGCAACATCTAAGCAAACAAATTTTTTACTCCTAATTTTCAACCTCTCCGCACATTGGTTAAAAACAAGTTGTTTGAAAGGAGAAGATCAAACAAACCTCACTGCATTCCCAATCTTAACCACTAAATCATCAATATCTTTCAATCCCGCACATACAATAAGATTAACAATATGTGCACAACAATTGACCATCTTTGGGAGGACCTCAGGGCTGGAAATCAATGCATCAAAATCATCCATCTTTTTTGGTGGAGTTTCGAACAGTATGAAGTAGCTTATTCTTTCAGACACGGGGTTTGTTGAAGGGTCCTTTCCTTTCCGCTACCTTAGAGTTCCCCTCAGCCCTCACAGACTTCTTGCTAGCCAATTCTCCCCTCTTCTCCATAAGCTTGACTCGGCTATTCAAAGTTGGTTGGGGAAGCATCTCAATTATACTGGGAGATTGGAGTTGCTCAAGTCTGTCTTATATGGTATAGTTCAATTCTGGCTGAACATCTTCCCGGTTCGTGATACTGTTATCAAGCAAATTATTTGTCTTTACCACAACTTTCTATGGACTGGCACAGTCTCTAGGAACAAATCTGCATTGGTAGCTTGGCGAATGGTTTGTCTTCCTAAGGATGAAGGTGGCCTTGGTCTTTTTGACCTCAGAGCACGTAATAACAGTTTCCTGGCTAAACATATTTGGAATATTCATCTTAAGTCTGATACTATTTGGATCCAATGGGTTCATCACTACTATATACACCCTCATTCTTTTTGGGACACTGAAGCTTACCCAAGTTCTTCTCCTTTATGGAAATCAATCATCAACTTTCGAGATAAGCTAGTTGAGATGGGTGGCTGCCAGTCCCATGTTCTCTCTTTGATGGAAAACTGGAGCAGTTCTACTGGACCTTTCACAGCCAAAGCTTATGCATTTTTACGGCTTCGAAGCAATCCTGTGCATTAGAGAAAAGTTATCTGGGAGTCTTGGTCTATGCCAAGATATAGTTTTATTCTATGGCTGGCAGTTTTGGGCAGGTTTTGAACCAAAGATAGGCTTCATTTCCTCGAAACTGACTTAACCTGTGTCTTCTGCCAGGTGGATGAGGAGTTACACAGTTACCTGTTCTTTAGCTGCCATTGGATCTCCCTTCTTTGGCAAATGATTAGAAACTGGCTGCGTATAACAAGGTGCATGTCATCCTTAAGCCGTGCCATTCAGGGGCTATGTCGGGGTGGAAATAATGCAAATGGTAGAATGAGGCGTGTATCTCTTGGTATCCTTGTTTATATAATTTAGGAGGAGAGGAACAAAAGACTATTTGACAGCAAAAGCACTTCTATTCCTTCTTTATTCCATAAATCCAGACTCTATTCTTCTTAGTTTTCCATTTCCACGAGCAGGATCATTTTTCTCTTCATGTTGGTTGTTGATCTGTTGTGTTGCTATGCTTCTCTTAGCTTCGCCTGTGCTGGTTATGGGTCTTTGGCTTGCTTGGTGGGTTTTCCCTTGATGTGCTGATGATGGAGGTAGTGGATTTGAAAGGGCCTCTTCTGTCTGGTTGTTGCGAATCCCTTGGTGTCCCCTCGGTAGTTAGTGACCCTGGGGTGCTGAATCTTCATGATCGGGTTGGTTGCTGTTTCTTCTGCATGGCATATGCACGTGGTTACGTCCTAGCATTATGCCTCTCTCATTTAACTTAGATGAATGGGCGTGTTCTGATTGGCCATTCTTTGTTCTTTGGACGTGTGGAAGGAACGCATTTGCATGCTCTTGCAAGTGGCTATGATTGCTTGGAGATCCACTTGCTGGTTACCATTGTTGACTTCGGTTCTTGACTTTAGCCGTGCTTTAGACATCTGTCTCCTTCTCATGGCTTCCTTTGTCTTGGCTGGGAGTTTGCTATTCTATTGTTGCTGTCGTAGCCGACTCATCCTTCATCGACTTGCAACCTGCTTTGATGATCACCGGCTTGGTAGTTCTTCAATCCAGTTTTTAGTGGTGATTGGCCTTGCATGGCTAGCTTTTGGTCGATGCTTGTTCCCTGTTTTTGTTATTTCTTGTAAGATCTCTTTGTGTTATCAGGATGCTCCTTTGTCCTGTCTTTTGCTTTGTGTTAGGTTAGGAACCTTGTTTTTGGTTCCTCTCATAACCATTGTCTGTTTCTATGCTAATTTTACATTTTAGTGGTTGTTGTTTAGGTCTTTAAGGGAGCATGTTCCCTTTCTGTTCATCCTTGTATTTGAACTTGCTGGTTTTCCAGCAATGTATATTTTTTGATCTCTTATACACTTACATTTGATCAAAAAAAAAAAAAACAATATGTGTACAACATCTAACATGCATGAAATCATTTGACAATATATTAGTTACCCAATTACTTGTTACTCTCTTTAAATATTTTATTGTCAAATTATTTGAGCTTGCATTGTCCACTGTAACTGTTAAAATGTTATCAATTCTCCATTCCAATAAACAACTCTCAATTGCTTGGCCAATTGTTTCACCTTTATGAGTAGAAACTTGACAAAAGTTTAGAATTTCTTTATTCAAGTTCCAACCTTCATCAATCCAATGGGCAGTCAAATACATATAATTAATATTTTGGATTGATGTCCAAGTATTGGTTGTTAAACATAAACGTTGATCCTTAAGAGCTTTTTTTAATTTTTCCTTCTCATCTACATAAATTTTCAAACAATCTCTCCAAATCATCAACCGAGAAGGAATATCAAATCTAGGTTGCATTACTTGACAAAATGATTTAAATCCTTGGTTTTCAACAAAGTTAAAAGGTAGCTCATCAAGTATAATCATTTTTCCTATGGCTTTCCTACACTCTTCATAACAATAACCCACTGCCTTAATAGTCACCAGATTTTCCTCTTATAGGCATAGGTTCTAAAACTAAAGTTTTATGTTTTTGGTCAATCACAAAAGGAATTTTTTTGCATACACCTAGATTACTCCACATGTTACTAGTCCCATTAAGTATAGTATGACATGCATAGTCTTTTCCACAATACATAGATGCAGCCCTAGGAGCTTTAGGATTACCATCTAGTTTTTTTAAAGTGATCCCAAATTTGAGATATTTTTCTTTTATTAGATCTAGAAGGTGGATTCCCTTCACTTTCAGTGTTTCTATTTGTACTAGAGGTGGTAACTGCAACTAGAATTGGAACTGAAATGGGCAAAGAATTGGGTTCCAAACTTAAAGGATTTGATTCATTTGGTGTAAGATCTTCCCGATTATCCATCTAAAATTAAAAAAAAAAGACAACATGAATCTTAAAGTTAAAGCTAAGTAGCTAACACGTTCAATTGTAAAGAGGATTTAACCACCAGCAATTATTTGCAATTGCAAAAGCAAGAAAAAAGCCCACTATTCTGCTCAATTGTCCACTATTCTGCCAATTAATGCAAAAGTAAGAAAAACCTTCTGGTGAATCAAGCAGAAGTTGAGCATCATGTTAGGTTCATATAATTACACTGTAATGGACCAAATGAACGATTTTACTGGATTTATTCAACATCAAATATTTCCATGGAAAAGGATTTGCAAAAACACACAATAATTTTAACTGAACAGAGCAATCAATATCTAAAAATTTAACAAATCATGAAGCTAACAAAATCAACAGTGAACTTGAACTGTATAAATCTAACATAACTCCTGACAACCATGTTTGTACATTGTAGCCAACTTTGTAACCTATCCATTGTCCCATAACATCAGTCATCAGCCATTTTGCCAGAATTGATAGTTGAACAAGTTCTACCAACACAATTATTTTATTAAAACAGTCTATCCATAAAACAACAACAAAATCTTGCCCATAAAACAGTCTATCTGACACGACTAAAAGATTGATGTCTTCTCC
>Ga0325402_1001817_pt1 | contig 18094 bp, 17 predicted proteins | sample PopdelMetagenome_22_FD_207212 | JGI IMG/M metagenome (GOLD analysis project Ga0325402, IMG submission 207212) | Populus deltoides microbial communities from Bellville, Georgia, United States - Xylem-PdKOR-R3 | ecosystem: Host-associated > Plants > Phyllosphere > Stem > Wood/Secondary xylem... | reverse complement strand
ATATAGATTTTGGATTTTTTCATAGGAAACATATAATGTCAGTATGGTTGCTAAATATAGAGAAAACACTTCAATCGATTCTCCTCGTAATCCTCAGTTGTGGTTAATTTTCTTGCTAAAATTTTGTTGTTTAATTTATTGTTAATTGTTGTTGTGATTTTAGGTTTTAAAAAAATGTAATTGAAGTTATAACAAATAAACATGCAAATAAAAATAAAAATAAAAATAAATAAGTAATGAAATATCAATGAAATCACCAATAAAAATAGATATTTCATTGGTGATTCTATCGGTTGTAGCCAAACTAATTTGGTTAGAGAATTACATAATATTTTGGTGTTTTTAGACTTGTTGATGGAATAAACAATAAAGAATTATGTAGGGAATTTCGTTGGTGATAATATTTACAATTTTCACAACTTGACTAATGGATCCACGATGGAAATGTCCACAATAATTTTATACCAATGGATTTTTCCACGAACATTGATCAATAAATTTTTCTTTCTTGGCATAAACATTCCATCAGCCTTTTAATTCGTTAATGAAATTCCTGCCGAACATAAAATTCTCGACGATGAGCTAATTGACAACATGGATTCATCAGAATGTATCTAATTGCTACATCTGATGAACCATCATATACTTGATAACTAAATGATATTATATTAAGAACTAATTCGACTTATATGGATACTAGTTCATATCTAACTGCTTAATCTTCTTGGTTGAGATAGTTTTTTAACATGGTATCAAAATCTTATTGATTTAGTGGTCATAAGTTTAAATCTCACTATCATAATTTTATTTGATAAAATTAAATACAAGATTGTGATGAGTTTTTATTTAATAAAATTAAGCACAAGATAATAATGAATCTATGTAAATTTCAAGTCTAAAAAACTTTTATTTAAAGATATATATTAAAAAATAATATAAAATTAATTTTATGGACTTAATAACTTAGAGTAGCTATTTGATTGAGATGAAAGACATTTAATTTTGTTTGCCAAAGTTGGCCACCATATTGGTCCCACTTGAATGATGAAGGATGTACACTGACTTTTATTCTATATATCATGTACTGGAGATCCTCTTCAAGTTCAAGTGCAGAGAAAGCTTTAAGCTAGTAAGAAATAAGGAAAACAAGAAGCAAGATCTACTTAGGTAATTACAACTAGAAACTCAGAGAAAGTGTGTTACTATTGCTTGAAGCATATGCATACACAAGCACTAGCTTTCTTGATAAAATACTTGTTCAGCAATCTGATCAGAACATGCGAGTCATGTATATACGTTGGCTTTTTCTGCATGCTTTTTGTTTGAGTTTTTCTTATCTTTCATTCTCCCTTTCTTGTTCTCTTTTGTAATGGACACAAAAGTACTGCTAGTTTCTGTTACATGGAGTCTAGCTGGCCCAGTTATTTCACAGTGGCATTCACTTTTTCTTATTTTAAATTTGACTTTTACTCTCATATAATGATTAGGAAATCCTTTCAAGCTCAAGTGTGTTTCACAGAAACTAGTTTCTGAACTCAATCAAATGCTTGTTTTACTCTTCCAACATAACTTATATCTCATTCATGCTGCAATTGCCTAATTATTGAATTAAAGTTTCTTATGAGTTGCTGTTTGAAAAGTGTAACAGGTTTGGACCATGAATAGGTCAAAGAGTTTTTTGGTAGGTCAAAAGATTCAAATGTAATATTAAATGTTTACAGTAGTTTTTTAATATATTGACCTCGTTCCACAAATGATCTATATACAATACATTTTTACTTGGCTCGTGTATTATGCTTGCTAAGTTTTCAGTCTGATTCAGGATGCGCATGGCAAATGCTTGTGATTGAATGGCTTAAAAAATAGGCCACGAGAAAATGCAAGGTGCAATAAGAACATTAACTTGTTAAGGTAGCAACTCTGGCAACCCACGACTAGCCAGAAAGAAGAAAAAAAAAAACCCTGAAATTTTCAGTTATAATGGCAATCCACGACCAGCACTTTGCAGTGATGAAGTTCTGTTCAGTTGTGGCCTTTTTAGTTTCTAGACTTCTATATATGTTGTTCCTCTCTTTGGAAAGCTGTTGTAGTGCACAAGGTTGAATCAGTTAAAATGGTTTTGGATATTTATCTTTTCCTTGAGCAATTTTATTGCTGTTTTGCGTTTTTCAGGGAAAGAGCTATATCATGGAAAATGATCCACATGTTGATGCTTCAAAAATTCTCTATGAACCTTTACAAGGTGAAGAAGGAAATGACGCTGGTGAAATCAGTTCAAATGACAATGTTACTCCTTTTGCCAAAGCAGGATTTTTTAGCACAATGTCATTTTGGTGGCTGAATTCATTAATGAAGAAGGGTAAAACGAAAATTCTTGAAGATGAAGACATTCCACAGTTAAGGCAGGCAGATCAAGCACAGACCTGGTACTTAATGTATATGGAGCAGATGAGCAAATTGAATGAAAAGGGATCATCTAATCCACCTTCAATGTGGTCAATGATCTTTTCATGCCACCAGAAACAAATTTTAATTTCTGGGGTTTTTGCATTGATCAAGGTAATCACAGTTTCCACTGGCCCTTTGCTTCTTAAAGCCTTCATTGAGGTCGCTGAACGCAAAGCTGCTTTTGCATATGAAGGTTATGCGCTAACAATGGCATTGTTTTTAGCAAAATGTTTAGAATCGTTGTCGGAAAGGCAATGGAACTTTCGAACAAGATTAATTGGGGTCCAAGTAAGATCTATGCTGTCTGCAGCTATTTATCAGAAGCAACTACGGCTTTCAAATGATGCTAAAATGAATCACTCTCCTGGTGAAATAGTGAACTATGTAACAATAGATGCTTATAAATTAGGCGAGTTCCCATATTGGTTTCATCAAATATGGACAACAAGCCTTCAACTGTGTCTTGCATTATTTGTTGTCTACTATTCTGTGGGGCTGGCAACTGCAGCAGCTTTAGCCGCTATCATATTGACCGTACTCGCGAGTTCCCCATTGGCCAAGTTACAGCATAAGTATCAGACAAAGCTCATGGAACAGCAAGATACAAGACTGAAGGCCATCTCAGAGGCACTAGCAAATATGAAGGTCTTGAAGTTGTATGCTTGGGAAACACATTTCAGGAAAGTCATAGAAGCATTAAGAAAGGAGGAACTAAGATCACTCTCAATAGTTCTATTTCAAAGAGGGTGTCAAATGATTTTGTTTTGGTCGTCTCCTATTGTAGTGTCAGTGGTTACTTTCTGGTCATGCTACATCCTAGGAATTCCACTTTATGCTAGCAATGTCTTCACATTTTTAGCAAGTTTGCGCATTGTTCAGGAGCCAGTGAGGCTCATTCCTGATGTTGCGACAATGTTCATCGAAGCAGAGGTTTCATTAGATCGAATTACAAAGTTTCTGGAGGCACCAGAGTTGCAAAACAAACATACAAGGCAAAAAGGCAATGACCTAGAGCTCAATTTGTCTGTTTTCATCAGGTGTGCTGAAATTTCATGGGATACTGACCCTTCCTCCAAGGCCACATTAAGAAGCATTAACCTAGAAGTTAAACCAGGAGACAAGGTAGCTATTTGTGGAGAACTTGGATCTGGAAAATCAACACTTTTAGCTGCAGTTCTTGGAGAAGTTCCACGAGTCAATGGCATAGTAAGTCCACAGATTAATGCATAGTCCACTGGATACAATTCTATGTTTGTATTCTGTTAATATTAGTGATACAATCATATGAGGTTCCGATTCAAGTATTTCTCATTTTATTTACTCTAGATATCCATTTAGGAGATCCAGTAATAAGAACATCATGCATTTTCTCATGCAATTGTCAATTACTTGTTAGTCAGTAATTAGCCATTTCGAAATTATCAAAACCAACATTCTCGAGATTTTAGTGCTGTATTTCAAACTTCTATCATAGAGGTTTCTCTCTAATCATTTTGATCCACAATTTCAAGGTTCATGTTCATGGAGAGGTAGCCTATGTTTCACAGACTGCATGGATTCAAACTGGGACTATAAGGGAAAATATTCTGTTTGGATCTACAAAGGATCAAGTCAGATATCAAGAGGTGCTTAAGAGGTGTTCCCTGCTGAAAGACATTGACCTGCTTCCATTTGGAGACCTCACTGAAATAGGAGAAAGAGGTGTTAATCTGAGTGGTGGACAGAAGCAGCGGGTTCAACTTGCACGGGCGCTTTATCGGAATGCAGATATCTACCTCTTGGATGATCCCTTTAGCGCTGTCGATGCTCATACTGCAACCAGCCTGTTCAATGTGATCATCCCTTTTCTTTCTGTCTGCTATCTGTTCTACTTATGATAAATTTCTCCGTGGAAACTAACTTACGAGGGTTGTTGGCAGGACTATGTTATGGAAGCTCTATCGGAGAAGACAGTATTACTTGTGACTCACCAAGTCGAATTCCTTCCAGCATTTAATTCTATCTTGGTTAGCTACTTGTACTTTTTTTCTTTCAGTAATCTGTCTATTTGAAGATAAACTATGGGTTTAAGCCATCGATTCGTATAATAAATTGTGTACTTTGACCAGTTAATGTCTGCAGGTGAGATCCTACAAGCTGCTACATATGATGAGTTGATGGCGTCTTGTCAAGAATTTCGAGAACTTGTCGATGCACATAATGATACGGTTGGTTCTGAAAGGAATAGGGAATATGCTTCTGTAAAAACTACAACTGGAGTTTCCAAAGAAGAGATTCAAAAGACTTGTATCAGGGAACAACAAACAGAAGCTTCAGGAGATCAACTTATTATGAGAGAAGAAAGAGAAACAGGAGACACAGGCCTCAAACCTTACATTCAGTATTTGAGTCACAGAAAGGGGTTTTTGTTCTGCTTCTTGACAGTTTGTCTGCATTTCTTATTTGTAGTTGGACAACTGATACAAAACTATTTCTTGGCTGCTGACATCCAGAATCCTTATGTAAGCAAAGTAGAATTGTTCACTATCTACTCAGTCATAGGGTTTATCTTGGCAGTCCTTTTGCTCTTCAGGAGTTTCTGTCTAGTTAGATTAGGTTGTGATGCAGCAGAGTCAATTTCGTCTACACTGGTCAACTCTCTTTTCCGAGCACCAATGTCCTTCTATGACTCTACTCCTCTGGGAAGGATACTGAGTCGGGTAAGAATTTCGAAATTAAGATGTTGAATGCTTTTTCGGAGCATGGTTTATGAGACTTTCTTGTGTCTTCACTTTGACAGGTATCTTCTGATTTGAATACTGTTGACCTTGATGTGGCATTTAAATTAGCTGTGTCACTTGGTTCGACTTTGAATGCTTACACGAGTCTTGGGATATTAGCTATTCTTACCTGGCCAGTCCTTTTTCTCATCATACCTATGGTTTATCTATGTATAGCTGTGCAGGTATTGCTTCCACTATCCCCAACCTTGCTGTCTGCTCTTTTGATATGAAAGTGTCTTTGGTTCTTAATTTCTTAGACTTACCTGGCCTTCCTGATATAGAATTTCGTGGTATTTATTTGCTTAACATACAGAGATACTACTTCAGTACTGCAAAAGAGTTGATACGAATCAGTGGCACAACCAAGTCTTCGGTCGTGAACCACCTTGCTGAATCCATTGCTGGAGCCATGACTATCAGAGCTTTTGGAGAGGAAGATCGATTCTTTTCACATAGTCTGGATCTCATTGATGCAAATGCAAGTCCTTATTTCCACAGCTTTTCAGCAAACGAGTGGTTAATCCAATGTCTGGAAATTCCGTGTGCACTTGTTCTCTCGGCCTCAGCACTTGCCATGACTTTGTTTCCTCTAGGAGCTTCTTCCTCAGGTAACTCTGAGATTTACTTTCAGTTGTGTCTGCAGATTATATACTTCACTATCCACATTTTGTGCGAAAAAGTATTCGGACAAAAATGATTTGGAAATTGTATTCATCTAAAGCTTAATTGTCTAATGAACATTGTTATTTCCGATCTGATGGCAGGGTTTATTGGAATGGCATTATCATACGGTCTTTCATTAAATGTCTTTCTCATCATCTCAGTTCAATACCAATGCTTCAGAGCAGAATCAATTATTTCTGTAGAAAGGCTAGAGCAATACATGCACCTTCCTAGTGAAGCTCCTGAGATAATAGAAAGTAGCAGACCGCAAAGCAACTGGCCCACTGTTGGTAAAGTGGAGATACGCAATCTGAAGGTAAATTTGCAACTTCATAGCTTAAAACTTTTTTAGAGTGACCTTATATGTTAACATCAAACAGGTCAGATATCAACACAATGCGCCACTTGTTCTTCGGGGAATAAGCTGCGTCATCGAAGGCGGGCACAAAATAGGGATCGTTGGTCGTACTGGTAGTGGAAAGACAACTCTTATCAGCACTTTGTTTCGCCTGGTTGAGCCAACGGAGGGAAAGATCATCATAGATGGCCTTGACATCTCTACAATTGGTCTTCATGATCTTAGAGCACATCTTGGCATCATCCCACAAGATCCAACACTCTTTAGAGGGTCTGTCAGATACAATCTAGACCCCTTATCAGAACATACCGATCTACAAATATGGGAGGTAATGCTTCTCCAAATGTGCCCAAATCCTAATTCCATTGTCTAAAACATCATCGTCACACTATATCTTCTAAAAAATTGTTCCCATGAATGTACAAAAGGTTCTTGAGAAATGTCAGCTCCAAGAGGCGATTCGGCAGAAAGATGAAGGCCTCAACGCTAAAGGTAAGGGAAAGAAAAGGGTGTCTAAAAGATGCACATTTCTTGGTTTTAGAAAGCTAAACATGCCCATAACGGTTTGCAGTTGCGCAAGATGGATCGAACTGGAGCGTGGGACAGAGGCAACTATTCTGTCTTGGACGTGCATTGCTGAAACGCAGCAGGATATTAGTTCTTGACGAAGCTACTGCATCAATCGACAATGCAACAGATGCAATCCTGCAGAAAACTATAAGAACAGAATTTTCAGACTGCACTGTAATAACCGTGGCTCACAGAATACCAACTGTGATGGACTGCACTAAAGTGCTTGCTATAAGAGATGGTGAGCGGTAGTGTTTCCTTATTACATGCAGCAAGAACAGTTCAGTTGTTTATTTATGCTAATACTGGTACCATTAACAGGGAAATTGGCAGAGTATGATGTGCCATTGAACTTAATGAATAAGGAAGGATCATTATTTGGGCAGCTTGTGAAGGAATACTGGTCACGGTCGACGAACAATGGTACCTCCTAAAAAGATTGGCAGGAAAGCTGCAACATATTGGTATTTAGTAGATGCTAAGTCTTGAAAATCCATCAAGATTCGAAGTGTTTTGCTTGGCAGAAATTGGCTTTGGTTTAATACAGTAATTAATGTGTGTGAGATTTTTAAAAGCATTCTTATTTGTGTGATATAAGAGTTGCAATTTGTTAGTAAAAACCTGTATACTTCATATATTTGCAGCATCAGCTAATTCAATAGACATAGTTGTTAAACTTGACACAACCTGGCAGATTAACCCAAGAAATCTAGGATGCAGAGACTGGCTTGAGTAAGGTTGTTAATTGAACCGGTCAAACCTTTGACCTCATTAAACCTGTTTGACCCTGTCAGATTTTTAATAATCCCAGTGACTAATACATGTTAGGAAAAAAAAAGCACAGTCCCTCTTCATCCTCTCCAATGTAAAAGAAAAAAAATATTGAACACAACAATAGACAAGAGAGCTTCCTAGTTAGTTGATAAGGTTTCCTTAACACAGCACTGCTGAAACTTTAAGAAGAAGAAGAAGAAGAAAGAGATTGAGAAGAATTGTAACTGCAAACTGCAATTTCTTATTACTTGTTTAACATGTTCTTACAACCTTTGCTTATATAAAAGAATTTCCCGCCAAACTAACTACTAACGGAATAGTAACCAACTTCCTAACTGGTAACTAATAACTACTTAGCCATGTGAAATTTCTTCTAATTGCTTCAATGTTGCTCTACCTATACTACTAACTACAATAACTGCCATTGCAGCTGCTCTTTCTGCTTTTAGCATCCTTCGTAGCTCAATCATCATGCTCGTAAGAGTGCCCATTTCATATAAGATTCATGTCCTCAAGAACCAGTGCAAAATTCAGGAAATTGGTTGTTAAGTTCCTCAAGATCTTCCCATGTCGCATCTTCCTTGAACTTATTAGACCATCGAATAAGTCTTATTGTCACAACTTTATTTCCTTGCTTCATCATCTTCATCTCTATAACAGCCATTGGACTAACTTTAACCAATTGATGGCCAATAAAACTTTGTTTTAAGTTTTTTATATGAATTTTAAATTTTGAATGTTCCTTTATGTAAGAACCATGTGCAACACTCACCAAACTTGCTCCTCAAATCCCCATCCTTTACGATTACAATTATGTTCTTTTTACTCATAATTCTTTCTACGAAAGTAAATTTTGGCCAACTACAGCGTTGACCATTTCTCCAACCATAATTTCCTGCAACTTAGAGTCACGTATGTGACAAATGATGATTTTTTGATGCCGTGCTGATTTTATATAAATGTTTAATCAAGATTATCTGACCCTTTTTTTTCATTTTAGATCTATAATAATTTTAGAAATCAATTTTAGTCACTTCACATTAAAATTTAGATAAGAAATAATAATTTTCAAATTATTTCTTAATTTTTCATTAACTTCTATAGTAATAAATTACAAACCTTAAATTTATTTCATCAATATATTATATCCATATAATTATTGAACAAATCTACCTTTTATAATAATAATAATAATAAGCTTGTAATCAAAATAATTAACATAGCCCAAGTCAATGTATTTTTTCTAACAGCTTACATGTTTTTTTTTAATACTCAACACATCACTATCATTATTTTATTTATGTTATCTCTACAAGTGATGAATTCAACAACAAAACACTTCACGTGGAATTCAGGCTTTTCATATGTTGTGGTTTTAGGCCAAGACATGTGGCTGCGTACATTTTGTACAGGAAAAATAAATTATAACAGGGTAGTGTAATTTTATTGGTTTGAACTAGCATGTTTAGTATTGTAGCTAAATCGTTATTTGTTAAAACAAATTATTATTTTTTGTTTTAATATTTTTATATTTTTTTAATGTGTTGATTTTAAAAATAAATTTTAAAAAAATATAAAAAATTATTATTTAAAATTTTTTTTTAAATATAAAACACGTTAGTTGTCTTCTTTTGCTGCATGTTTACATATGTACTGTCTCGCTTGCACTCTCTTGTTTTCTTTTCTTGCATGAAATTAGTTTCTGCTGGATCAGTAATGGGCTCAATTTCTTGTTTCTGTTTTGCTTCATCTCCTCAAGCTCGTGCCAGAGGCATGCTTGATCATGTTGGTAGCTAGAGAAGACCTTTAATTTTCTGATATTAATTGGATTGAAAATCAAGCTCTAAAGCAAGCTCAGGTTTGGGTTCTGAAAAACCCTTCACTTGTCAGATAAATTCTGTTCTACTGATACTATTTTGTCAGATAAATTTATATGCATCTGCCAAAAAAATGATCAAATTTAACATCTTACTATCCTCTCTCTTTTTGAAATTCTTTCTTGGCCTCTATGCCTCTTGCTTTCATTTTCTTTAATTAAATTTTAATTTTTTTGTGAAATACATGGTAACCGTTATTATTCTGAAGAAATTCATTTCATTGCCAGTTCTTCCACTGATGCTGGTTAAAATCCTACACGATCTGGTTTTCACTTCACTTTTCTTTTTTGGTTCATGTAAAATGTTACAGGTTTCTTAATAAAGAGATAAAGCATGAAGAACAATCTATGGACTGCATTCAGCAATGGCAGGGAACGCTCTAAAAAGGTTGCAAAGAAAATGCAGTGTTCTAGTTTTTTCCCCACCAAAATGGATCCGCATTCATGAATAAACACAATTTCTGTAATTCTCCTGCTACATGTTAAGTGCTAATCTTCTTAACCATCTTCACTTATAATTAAAGAGTACTTTGAAAATTTTCATAGCACAATAAGACATCAACAGCTACTCGATGCTAATTTTCTCAGTCATTTTCAGTAGAATTTTGGGGCTGGTTTAATACTAGTCATTATTCTGCTTTGCCTGTGCATGGATGGATGGTGGTGTTATTCCAAGGCTTCAAATAATTGCTGCCAAAGGGGTTACTGAATTTTTTCTGTTCATTTCTGGCCGTCTAATTGTTTCAGAATTCTGATTCTCTTCCTCTCTTTGGAAGCTGTTCTGGTGTACAGGATGGTGTCAGCTAAAATGGTTTCGAATGTTTCATCTTCTCTTGGAGTAATTTTATTATTCTTTTGTGTTTTCCAGGGAAAGAGTCCTGTTGCAGAAAGGGATGCGCACATCAATAGTGAAGCTCTCCATGCACCTCTGCTAGGTGATGAAGCCAATGACGCTAGTAACATCAGTTCAGATGACAATGTTACTCCATTTTCCAAAGCTGGTTTATTCAGCACAATCTCATTTTGGTGGCTGAATCCATTGATGAAGAAGGGCAAGAAGAAAATCCTAGAAGATGAAGACATTCCTCAGTTACGGCCCGCTGATCAAGCACGAACGTGCTACTTAATGTACTTGAAGCAACTGAGCAAATGGAAAGAAAAAGGATCATCTGATCCCCCTTCAATGTGGTCAATACTCTATTTCTGCTTCCAGAAAGAAATTGTCATTTCTGGACTATTTGCATTGATCAAGGTATTATCAGTATCCGCTGGTCCTTTGCTTCTTAATGCCTTCATTAATGTTGCGGAACGCAAAAATGGGTTTAACTATGAAGGTTATGTGCTGACAATGGCGTTGTTTGTAGCAAAATGTTTAGAATCACTGTCAGAAAGGCAATGGTACTTCAGAACCAGACTAATTGGTGTTCAACTAAGATCTATGTTGTCTGCAGCTATTTATCAGAAGCCACTACGTCTGTCCAATGATGCTAAGATGAACCATTCTCCTGGAGAAATTGTTAACTATGTGACAATATATGCTTTTAAATTAGGAGAGTTCCCATATTGGTTCCATCAAATATGGACAACATGCCTTGAACTCTGTCTTGCATTAGTTATTGTCTACTATTCTGAGGGGCTGGCAACTGTATCAGCTTTAACTGCCATCATATTGACTGTGCTTGTAAGTTCTCCATTGGCCAAGTTACAGCACCAGTATCAGACAAAGCTCCAGGACCAACAAGATACGAGATTGAAGGCCATTGCGGAGGCACTTGCAAATATGAAGGTCTTGAACTTGTATGCTTGGGAAGCACATTTCAGAAAAGTCATAGAAGGATTAAGGATGGAAGAATTAAGGACACTATAAGTTGTTTTGTTTCAAAAAGGGTGCCATATGGTTTTGTTCTGGTCATCTCCCATATTAGTGACAGTAGTTACCTTTTGGCCATGTTATTTCCTCGGGGTTCCACTCTATGCTAGCAATGTCTTCACATTTCTAGCAAGTTTGCGGATTGTTCAGGAGCCAATTAGGATTATCCATGATGTTGCAACAATGTTCATTGAAACAAATGTTTCATTAGATCGGATTACGAAGTTTCTTGAAGCACCGGAGCTGCAATACAAAAATAGTAGGGAAACGTACAGTGGGACAGAGCACAACCTGTCCATTGTTGTCAGGCGTACTGAAATTTCGTGGGCTGCTGATTCTTCATCAAAGGCTGCTTTAAGGAATATAGACTTGTTGGTTAAAGCAGGAGAAAGGTAGCTATCTGTGGAGAGGTTGGCTGCGGAAAATCAACACTTTTAGCAGCTGTTCTCGGAGATGTTCCACGATTCAATGGCATAGCAAGTCCTGAGATTAAACTACATTCCGTTTGCCAATTCTAAATTTACGTTCTGTCATTATTGATGAACAATTCACAGGGAATCTTGATTGCATTAATTTTCATCTTCTTACTTACATCTATTCATTAAGGAGGATTCATAATTAAAGATCAACAAGATTAAAATTTAGTACATAAATTGCACTTTCTGATGTATTTTAACCGTCAATCAATTAGTAGTCCGTAAATTTGCAAATACTCAGAAAGAAAGTAAATCCATCGCTTCTGAAGTTAGTTTCGAACTTCTATTAATGATGGATATGCCTAACAAAAGATTTTTTACTTAAAATTTCAGGTTTATAAGTATGGAAAAATTGCATATGTTTCCCAGGCTGCATGGATTCAGACTGGGACCGTTCAAGAAAACATTCTGTTTGGGTCTGCCGTGGATCAAGTGAGATATGAAGAGGTGCTTAATAGTTGCTCCTTGTTAAAGGACCTTGACATGCTTCCATTGGGGGACCTCACTGAAATAGGAGAAAGAGGTGTTCATCTGAGCGGGGGACAAAAGCAGCGGGTTCAACTTGCGCGTGCACTGTATAAGAACGCAGATATTTATCTCTTGGATGATCCGTTTAGTGCTGTAGATGCACATACAGCAGCCAGCTTATTTAATATGATCACAGATTTCCTCCCCACTCTACCTGTTCAAGTTATGATAATTTTTCCATGTGGAAACTAATTGAAATGGTTTGATGGCTTTTGGCAGGAATATGTTATGAAAGGTCTGTCAGGGAAGACAGTTTTACTTCCAACTCACCAAGTCGACTTCCTTCCAGCATTTAATTCTATTTTGGTGAGCTAATAATGAACTTTACTTGGACATATCAGTTTTGATAATCTGTCAGTTTAAGCCATTGGTTCATAAATATGAGTGCTGCATTTTGGGCAGTTGATGTCTGCAGGGGAAATCTTGAGAGCTGCTGCTTTTGATGAGCTGCTGGAAACTTGTCAAGAATTCCAAGAGCTTGTCAACGCACACAATAACACTGTTGGTTCTGAAAGGAATATGGATCATGCTCTTAGCAGAAAAACAAGAGATTCCAAAGAAGAGATTTATCTCAGGAAAAAATCAACAGCACCTTCAGGAGATCAACTGATTAGACAAGAAGAAAGAGAAAGAGGCGATACAGGTTTCAAGACCTCTGTGCAGTATTTGAATCACGGGAAGGCATTTTTGTACTGCTTCTTCACAGTTCTGCTTCATTTCTTATTCATAGTTGGGCAATTGAAACAAACCTATTCCTTGGCTGCTGACATCCAGAATCCTCATGTAGGCAAAGTTGAATTATTCACACTCTACTCTGTGATAGGGTGTATCTTGGCGTTCTTTTTGATCTTTAGGTGCCTCTCCCTAGTTAAATTAGGCTATGAAGCCTCAGAGTCTATTTCTTCTAAACTGCTGAAGTCTCTTTTCCGAGCTCCAATGTCCTTCTATGACTCCACACCTCTGGGAAGGATACTTACTAGGGTTAGAATTTTGAATTTGTGACTTCAAATGCTTTTTCTATTACAAGCTTTATGAGATATATAATTTTACTTGTATTGATAGGTATCTTCTGATTTAAATGTCATTGACCTGGAGGTGGCATTCAAATTAGTAGTAGCTATTGGGTCAGCTTTGAATGCGTACTCCAGCCTTGCGCTATTGGCTGTTCTTACCTGGCCATTCTTGTTTCTCATCATCCCCTTAGTTTATCTAACTATCGCCCAACAGGTATTACTTCCTCTAGCACTAAACCTTGTTGCATGGTTCTCTGATTTGACTTTTGGCCTCCCTGACAGAATTACCTTCTTTTTTAAAAAAAAAATTACAAAAAGAAATATTACTTCAGTACTGAGACAGAGTTGATGCGAATCAATGGCACAACTAAGTCTTTGGTTGTGAACCACCTTGCTGAATCCATTGCTGGAGCCATGACTAAGATCTTTTGGTGAGGAAGATAGATTCTTTTCAAAGAATCTGGACCTTATTGACGCAAATGCCAGTCCATATTTCCATAGCTTTGCAGCAAATGAGTGGTTAATCCAGCGTCTGGAAATACCATGCATAATTGTTCTCTCGGCCTCAGCACTTGCCATGACTTTGCTTCCCCTAGGAGCTTCTGCAGGAGGTAAATTTTGACCTTCACTATTTATCTGGTAAATTTTCCTCACCATTCCATATGATTTAGTTTTGTTCTCGTGCACGTTTATTTCAATGTCATCACTCTTTCAGCTTCTGGATGAAGTATAATTTCTATCTTCAGGCTGATGAACTTAGGATTGTTAATTTGGACCTCCTTTTCTGTTTCTCATGATCCTGATGACCTCGCAGTAACATCAACTTATAATAGAAGCTAGCCTTCTTATTAATCTTCCGTGAACGCATATAAAACCTCTTCTAGCTATTCTGCTAACAGTTAACTACATATGAAAAGAATAGATCATAATCCTCCAAAGCATGAAATTTTCTCACCTATCGTCTGATAAGAATCAACAATTAAATACTAAAAAACATGGTGGTATTTGAACAAAACTGATGGGTTATTGTCTAATGGGACATTTTGGTTGTCTACTATTTGATTGCAGGGTATGTTGGAATGGCATTATCATATGGTCTTGCAATAAATGCCTTTCTCATCCTCTCTGTCCAATACCAGTGCTTCGTAGCAGAATCAAATGTTTCTGTAGAAAGACTAGAACAGTACATGCATATTCCAAGTGAAGCTCCAGAAGCAATAGAAACCAACCGACCCTTGCACAACTGGCCTAGTGTTGGTGAAGTGGAGATTCGCAATTTGAAGGTAGATTTTACAATTTCACAAATTTACAGGTCCTGACCTTCCAATATATCAAATAACATCAAACAGGTGAGATATCAACCCAATGCTCCTTTTCTTCTTCAAGGAATAAGCTGCTTCATTGGAGGACACAAAATCGGGATCTTTGGTCGGACCGGTAGTGGAAAGGCAACACTTATCAGTAGTTTGTTTCGATTGGTGGAACCTGTCAAAGAACCATTTCAACCTAAAAGCTTAAACTGTTAGGTAAAGTTCCAGGATATGATTTATATTATTCTCTAACACATCCCCTCAAATGAAAGCCCTTTGAGCTTGAAACTTGCACAGGCTCATATTACCTTGTGCTTAATTTTTATCAAATAAATAAGGATGGTGAGATTCGAACTCGTGACTGCTTGGTCATTAAAGCTCTGATACCACGTCAAAGAACCATCTCAACATAAAAATTTAAACTGTTAGGTAAGATCTCAGAATATGATTTATATTATTCTTTAACAGAACCAATAGAGAGGAAAATCAATATAGATGGCCTTAACATCTCCACAATTGGTCTTCATGATCTTAGATCCCATCTTGGCATCATTCCACAAGATCCAACACTTTTTAGCGGGACTGTCAGATACAACCTGGACCCTCTATCAGAACATACTGATTTAGAAATATGGGAGGTAATAAAGATTCTACTAATTGTGTCAACATTTGGTAGAGATTCAGAAACACTATTTCCATTGTGCGAACTCCAAAGTTTGATAGTGTCTAACTTCCCATACTGCTTTCCTAACAAAAAAGTGTGCTCATGATGTGCAAAAGGTTCTTGAAAAATGTCAGCTCCGAGAGGCCATTCAGCAGAAAGAAGAGAGCCTGAATGCTTTAGGTAAGGCAAATCTGGATGTCTACAGGTAAACACTTCTTGCTCTAAGAACCTGAACGTTTACATCTTTTATCGCAGTGGCACAAGATGGATCAAACTGGAGCATGGGACAGCGGCAATTATTCTGTCTCGGACATGCATTATTGAAGCGGAGCAAGATATTAGTCCTAGACGAAGCCACTGCATCACGATAACGCAACAGATGCCATCCTCCAGAAAACTATACGTACAGAATTCGCAGACTGCACTGTAATAACCGTGGCTCACAGGATACCTACCGTGATGGACTGCACCAAGGTGCTTGCCATTAGTGATGGTGAGTGGGATTTCCCTTTTCGCCTTTTTGATATGTTACAAGTACCGTGAAATATATAACCTCATTACAGAAAACTGGCTGGGGGTAGGTCATGCCAGAACTTGGGATCGGTGAGAGACGACATTGTTTCTCGAAGAGTAGCATTTCCTTATTAAATGTAACAATTTTTTTATTTTTTTTTAACCAGTGCGAACATAAGGTATGCAAATGAAATGGTTTTATATTAACAGGGAAGTTATGACGAGCCAGGGAAGCTGATGAATGAAGAAGGATCCCTATTTGGGCAGCTGGTGAAAGAATTAATATTGGTCTCGTGCTCCAAGCATTGATGACTAGCGGTATTTTTGCGAAGATCCATCAGGATTTGAAAGTGGAAAGGAGTAGAAATTTTTAAGAGTCAGCATGTTGCCTTGAATGCTTTATTTAATGATGTGTTCCATTTTTTTTTATCATCAGAGATGACTGGAAACTAGCAAGTTGATAACAAGTTGCTTGTAGTAGAAAAAAAACAAATCACATGTCGTTCACTCCACTCCCGAGAAACAAATATAAAAATTCATGGGCTTGGGCTTCATAGCATGGGTGTGGCTTTGGGCTTTTTATTAAGGCTTGGTGTGAATGCTTAGCCTCTTTTGTTTTGTTTTTATTTTTATTTATTTTTATTAATTATTAATTTATGCCCTCACCTTTTTTTGAAAAAAAAAATTGAATTAGTTTTGTTTTTAAATAGTGGTTCATATTTTTTTTTTAGCTGCATAATATTTCAAATATATTAGTTTGATATGCTTTGATTTTTTTAATATGAATTAAATGTATTTGTATAAAATTTTTATAATAACATAAATCATTTAATTTTTTAACCACCATTCTAATGGTTGAAAATTAGGCAAGCAAACAACATATCTTCTATTTTTATTTTACTTTTTTGAAAAAAAAAGTGGACAACATTATTTGTCTTTCCTTGGCAATTTTTTTTTTATTATTATCACATGATTGTATAGAAAAAACAAAAACATTTCAGTGTATCATTCATACACTTTTAATACATTTGTGACATAATAATAAAAACATTAATTTTTTTAAAAATAAATTGCTTTTATTATTCTGATAATTTTTTGCTTCAACAAGTAAATATTTGGATTAAAAAATTGCCAAAAAAAATTGCATTAACAGTATAAATAGGTTTTAATTAAAGAGATGTGTTTTTATCTTTATTTTGGATTGTTCTGATTTTTTTTTGGAATATTTATTCTAATCGTCTATGGTTTTTATTAAATGAAATATATTGCTAAAAAAAAACTATATTCCTTTCCTTGGCTGAGAAAAATAGATTAATAAGAAAACGAAGGGTTATAGTAACAAATTATCCTATTTCAATATAATTTATATTATTATTGTTTTATAAGAAATTATTGGCATATAATTAAATAAATAAAATTAAATAATTCCTCATGACACAAGATTATATAATTTAATCTGTACTTATTTCAATATAATTTAAATTATTAGTTTTTTATAAGAAATTATTGACATATAATTAAATAAATAAAATTAAATAATTCCTCATGACACAAGATTATATAATTTAATCTGTATTTATTTCTTAACCTTTTAATTTAGTCTTTGATTTATATCAACATTTCTTTCTAATATTTATTTACTTATATAATTTTTAATTTTTTTGATTAAACACATGCATCAAAGTTTTTCAAGCTAATAAACAAGCCACAATGCTCACACTTTCCTTTTTTTTATTAAAAATTAATTTTTAATCCAAATAAAGTTTGCTAGTTTATCACTACTTATTTGTTGCTTTGTTTGTTTTTAAGGAATAGGGTGCAGATACATGGCTATTTGAAAACATGGTTGAAATAGTATTATTTAAAAATTTAAATTTTTATTAAAAATAATTTTTTAATTTTTGTTGATGTGTTAATATTAAAAATAATTTTAAAAAATTAAAAATATATTATTTTAATATACTTTCAAATAAAAAAAGCACTTTTAAATATTTTCATTAACTATAAAACGCAACTTCTAACCGCTTTTCTTCGTGAAGCTGTCTTTTATGTTGAAACAGTTAGCAGTGAAGTGTGTATACTATAACTATAACTATAAATATAACAATAAAATAACTATAACTATAAAATGTCTATATAATATCTTATTGAATATAAAAGCAGGTAAAATAATATGACCATAATTATAATTAAATTGAGTGAAACTCACCCAATACCACTTATCCATCGAATAAGCATCTGATTGGATGGAAACTGTCTTTCCCAAATA
>Ga0325402_1001816_pt1 | contig 18094 bp, 17 predicted proteins | sample PopdelMetagenome_22_FD_207212 | JGI IMG/M metagenome (GOLD analysis project Ga0325402, IMG submission 207212) | Populus deltoides microbial communities from Bellville, Georgia, United States - Xylem-PdKOR-R3 | ecosystem: Host-associated > Plants > Phyllosphere > Stem > Wood/Secondary xylem... | reverse complement strand
CCTGGCCCCGAATACACATCAGTAATATTACTAATTGTCATAATAACAAAATCCCAAGACTGCCCTTCTCTCGAAATCAGAACAGTAAACCCCTCTTCCCCTCTCCCTTTTTCTACACCAATCTTCCTTCCTCTCAGTTCTCCCCTCCCCCCCTCTCAAATTCTCACTTTACACTTCTCTCCGATTCCTCGATCGGACGGTCACCAATAATCTTCCACTCATGACTCTCATGACTCCTCCTCCGTTAGACGTAACTATTAAATCTCCCACTATCTTACCATTATTTTCTCTCCTTATCTTTTTCACTTCAATTTCAATTTTGAATCAACAGGGTTTGGTTTTTCTCAATTTTGTTAAATTTAAGTGTTTGATTTCTAATCCTTGTTGCCGGTGGTTAGTTCTCTAGGGTTTCGATTAACAGATCCAAAGCTCTCACATTGACTTTTGTTTTCTGTAGCAACAAGAAGACGATGAGATGTTGGTCCCACACACTGAGTTTACAGAGGGACCTCAGCCTATGGAAGGTGCACTTGATTTTCTGTTTGGTTCCTGGGAAAGTTGATATCTTTTCATTGTTTTGTATGCGTTTTACCGAGCTAATGTGGCAGTAAAGGTCGCATCTTTTTTAGGATTGAAGTATGATCTTAATGCATGATTTGTTTTTTGTGCGCGGATAATCGGGTTTTTGTTTGTGAATTATGGAAATTTATTTTGGATTTGTTTAGTTATGACTTTTATTATGATCGCGGTTAATTGTTTGTAGTAGCACAAGCAGAAACAGCGACGGCAGTTGATGCACAGTCAGTGGATGATCCACCATCAGCTAGGTTTACATGGACAATTGATAATTTTTCGAGGTTTAATACTAAGAAGCTTTACTCCGATGTTTTTGTTGTTGGAGGCTACAAGTGGTACGTGGATCTTTTTTTCTTCTGTATTTTGGATAAAATGAACTCTTCTTCTTATTTGTGATGTTTAGTGCCTATTTTTTATTATTTAATGGAAGTTCTGTGTGATTGTGGTGGCAGGCGGATACTGGTTTTTCCAAAGGGGAACAATGTGGATCATTTATCCATGTATTTAGATGTTGCAGATTCAACTAATTTGCCATATGGGTGGAGTCGATATGCGCAGTTTAGCTTGACTGTCATCAATCAACTTCACCAAAAATATTCAATTCGGAAAGGTATTGTCCCGCTACTGGTGCACTTGAACTGTCCTTTTCTCCTTTGAAATCTCTTTATTAATATCCTGGTGTTAAGGGTATCTTGACTGTTCCACACAACCTTTGGTGCATGTTTTTGCGTAATCACACAATACTATTTTTCCTTTTCTAAACTGGTGTCATCAATGGAACATAACCTGTTATCAGTTTTGTGACAGACAAATCAGTTTGCTCCTAAGTTATCGTTATATAAGACATCATTCAATTAATGTTCTGCTTTTAATGTTTTCTTTTCACTATTTTGCTGTGGTTCTTGTGGATGTAGTCCTCTCGGATCATTGGTGAACTTTTTCTGATATCAAATTACTTGTCTACAAATGAGCTGTACTTGTATCAAATCTGTGTCTGATATTGTTAGCTCCGCACACATGTCTTGTATGATAGTGTTTTAGGTTCATTTGGAATGACATCTGGAAGTCTTGAACATTAGATATATTGGTGGAAAATATGAGAGGGCTGCTTGTACTAAATTTGGTCTACGTGATTAACTTGAACTAAAAATGCTTAATTTAGGATATTACCAGTATAAAAAGGAATATAATTGCTGCTTGCAGGGGGCATTTCGTGTGTTTTAACTAATGTGCACAAGATAGGGCGCATTGCTTGTTGACATTGACAAAATGGCTAATAGCTATATTATAGGTTGGAATCCTGATCATTTCATGTTTAAATGTCCAAAAATAGGGCTTTCAATGATATTTTCCCTCCCACCATAATGAACTTCATTGGGAATGTAACAGGCAATGACCTATTAAATAACATTGTTTGTTAGTTAATGTAAGCTAGTCATCCAGTGTTACTTGTGTGGTGTCTACCAAAGTCTTGTAAGTACCTGCTTGGATATGTTGAATTTTGAAATGCTTCAAAAGTACTTTTCAGTATCCAAATTTGTTAGATATGGTTGTGCCAGCTATATTGAAGCACGTTTTCTTCATAAATAAGGGAGGTAAAGAGATTGAGACATGTATCAAGCAGAAGACATGTTGCTTGGTGTCTGTAAACATGAACCTTGGATTATGTTGACATTGGAACGGTGATTGATTGGTCAAACGTGCTTAATATGCTGTTCAGAAGAAACATGGTATTTTGTAGTTTCCTTGGAATTGGTAAAGGATTTAAAAGTGCTGGGTTAGGTGCAGTCTAAATGTAACCTGGTATATGGAAACAGGAGATGCACCTTGTAACAGCAAGAAGAAATTCATTATTGATTGCTGGTGCTAAAAGAAATGGACATAAATGCATATTTCCTTGGGACATAGGTGGTCATGATGGTCCTCTGTTTCTTTGTCAGACACGCAGCACCAGTTCAATGCACGTGAGAGTGATTGGGGCTTCACTTCATTTATGCCACTTGGGGAATTGTATGACCCTGGGAGAGGGTATCTTGTAAATGACTCATGCATAGTTGAAGCTGATGTTGCTGTTCGTAGGGTTATTGATTACTGGTCACATGATTCAAAAAAGGAGACCGGCTATGTTGGTCTCAAGAACCAAGGAGCTACATGCTACATGAACTCTCTCCTTCAAACGCTGTATCATATTCCTTATTTTAGAAAGGTTAGTGTATTCCACTTTCCATAGTTGAACTATTGAAATTACAAAGAGGGATTTCTTCTTCTTCTTAAAAAAAAACTATTGAAATTATGCACAAGCCCCATTACATGAAATGTTAATTGCAGGCTGTATATCATATGCCAACAACTGAGAATGATATCCCATCAGGGAGCATTCCACTGGCGTTGCAGAGTTTGTTTTATAAACTTCAATACAGTGACACTAGTGTAGCAACAAAAGAGTTGACAAAGTCTTTCGGCTGGGATACATATGACTCTTTCATGCAGCATGATGTCCAAGAACTTAATAGGGTTCTTTCTGAAAAGCTTGAAGATAAAATGAAGGTATGGGGGCTATATAGTCTTAGAATTTTTTTGTTCATTGCTAAAATGTATGAAGGATTATTGAAGTCACATTCCTTTTTAATTACTGGTTCAGGGAACTGTCGTGGAGGGCACTATACAACAGTTATTTGAAGGGCACCATATGAATTATATTGAATGCATCAATGTTGACTACAAGTCGACAAGAAAGGAGTCATTTTATGGTACAGATTTTTGTTACAGAGGATAATAGTAATTTATCTGAGATTCATCTTGTGGACCTAACAGAATATTTTATATATATATATATATATATATATATATATATATATAATCATAGATCTTCAGCTTGATGTCAAAGGCTGTCGAGATGTTTATGCTTCTTTTGATAAGTACGTGGAGGTGGAACGTCTTGAGGGTGACAATAAGTATCATGCTGAACAACATGGATTGCAGGTGAGATGCTTTTTAAATTCTTGAACTTTGAGCTTTTGTATGTTTTAACTTGTTTGTAAATGCATTTAAATAAAAATGCTGCATTTTATTTTTTAGTACATAAATCGAATAAGCTGTTATTTGGCATGTATGGCTTGTTTACTTGCCGCCACAAGTGTTTTTGTTTTTTTTTTTTAATTTGTCATTTCCATTTGTTCCTTCCAAAATGGATAACCAATTGATTGACTTGTCCATCTCTTCCTACATTTTTTTTTAAACTGCTTTGCAAATGCCTTTAAGTTTTTGCTGGGTTTGCTCTTTGACAGATGTTTTCTGATATGCTCACCTTTGGATGTTTTCAGGATGCTAGGAAGGGTGTCCTATTCATTGACTTCCCCCCTGTTCTCCAACTTCAACTTAAAAGGTTTGAGTATGATTTTATGCGGGATACGATGGTGAAGGTTAGTAATTAACTAGAATTATTTTCTTTTATGGGCTGCACATGGTTGGCTTGTGTTGGTTCATCACTCCATTTGTCTTCAATATGTACAACAAGGGAAATGTTCTCTTATTGTTTGATACTCTTTTTATGGGTTTAACTAGATGATTGTAGATAGTGCTTCACCTATTTACTTATTTCTGCAGATAAATGATCGCTATGAGTTCCCTTTGCAACTTGATCTGGATAGAGAGAATGGCAAATATTTATCACCTGAGGCCGACTGCAGTGTCCGCAATCTCTACACCCTTCACAGGTATCAACTTTCCCATGCTATCTGGCTGCATTTATTATTGTATGGCTTGAATGACAAGATGGAACCCTTACCTTGCTGCTGATATCTTCTTTATTGATGAAATGTTTTCATACAATTTGGTTAATGACATCAGTCATTATTTTTTAATCTTTCTTTTGTTTTCTTTTTTTGCAGTGTTTTGGTTCACAGTGGCGGCGTGCATGGTGGACACTACTATGCTTATATCAGACCAACTCTATCAGATCAGTGGTAGGCATTCTATATATATATATATATCCTTGTTTTTTTTTTTTTAAATTATCAAGTCTGGAAGGAAATGAGAGTCTCTTAGGCTGCTCCCCCCCGCTGTATTTCATACCATCTTCATTTTGTTGAATGAAACTGCATTAGTTAGTATATGTCCTTTTCTCAAGATCGACTCCACCACCATTTCATCTTACTGGCATGCTTTAATTTGGGTTTTCGTGCATATTGTTTTAGAGCATATTCTCAAGTAGCTTCTTTGCCTTGTATTCATGAGTTCTACTGATTGGTATTTGCAATGAATCATATATTTTGGTTTGCTTGGTTGTGTCCCTCATCTCATAATTTAGAACTTTGGCATGCAGGTTCAAATTTGATGATGAGCGGGTAACCAAAGAGGATGTGAAAAGGGCATTAGAGGAGCAGTATGGTGGTGAGGAAGAGGTAAGATTTTTCATCATATTTGCTAGTTTTCGTTTACTTCCAGTACATTTGAATAAATCTGTGTTCCCTGTTTTTTATCCAACAGTTACCACAGACAAATCCTGGCTTTAACAACTCTCCCTTCAAGTTTACAAAATACTCGAATGCTTATATGCTTGTGTATATACGTGAAAGTGACAAGGAAAAAGTAATCTGTAACGTGGATGAGAAGGATATTGCAGAGCACCTCAGGGTGAGATGTTGATTAATTTTTTTATCTAATAAATTTGTGTTTTCATGTCCTGCTTTACAAACAATGTTATTGTTGTGCACTGCAAATATTTCATTTCAGATAAGACTGAAGAAAGAACAGGAAGAGAAAGAGCAAAAGAGAAAGGAAAAAGCTGAGGCCCACTTGTACACTATCATAAAGGTTACATCTCTCTCTCTCTCTCTCTCTCTCTCTCTAACTCACTCATGCCTATTGCCCAGATGCATTCACAAATTAAATGATGTTATTTAATGTTACTGGTATATCATAGGATCTAGATTTCTTTGAAAATCAATTACTGATGCAGTTATTCTATGCCTTTAGGTTGCACGTAGTGAGGATCTACTTGAACAGATTGGCAAAGATGTATATTTTGATCTCGTGGATCATGACAAAGTTCGTAGTTTCCGTATCCAGAAACAAATAACCTTTAACCTTTTCAAGGTACTCCATTTTTCTTTGTTAATCTATTATTTGGAAACCGTGGCTTGATTTTCATGTTTGCAGCCACTTTTGTTGATGCCTTGTCTCTCAATTTTTTAACGTACTGACAAAGTGTACACAAGTGAGGGCTCAAACATGCTGACAGTTGCACCAAAGGTGTTATTGTCTGGCATATTATTAAATCAAGCATACAAGTGAGCGCTCAAACATGCTGATGGTTGCCCAAAGGTGCTATCATCTGGAATATTTTTAAATTTACAAGCATATAACAAAGTGTGTTGGTTCCTTCTAGGGAGCAGTCACTTCATAAAGCACACATTTTTCATTATTTTCCCTCCCATGATCCTGTTTCAAATTGAGTGATATTTGGATGATGGTCTGCCATGTGCATCAATGTTCAACAGCGAGGATATCAACTTTGATACTGTAATGGAGCACCCATCCTAAAAGTTGAAGCCAGCACAGTGCATGTACACTATATGACCTATATGGGGCCATACCAATACCAAGTTTCATAATTAACCAATATTTGGCCCTCAGTATTAGTAACTCTTTCTTGGATCTTCTTCTTTGTGAGAGTCTTCCTATCAATTTTTGGTACAAAAGTTTCTTGTATCTTATTTTCCATTGTTTTGTTAGTAAAATTCTAATGACGACTATGAATACTGATTGCATATTTTCTTGAAACGTTTGTCAAAGGCAGTTGCATTCATTTGGGTCTTTCTAACTGATGGTATTCTAATTCTTTTCATAGGAAGAAGTTGCTAAAGAATTTGGCATTCCAGTGCAATTTCAACGTTTTTGGCTGTGGGCAAAACGACAAAATCATACATACCGTCCAAATCGGCCACTGACTCCTCAGGAGGAAGCACAATCTGTAAGTAAATATTGATTCTCTGTGTTGCTTGGTCATTGCTAAAGATGCTATTGTGCTATTGTATACATGTTGATTCTCAGGATAATTATGCATACAGACATGTTAATATAGATGTTGCCCCTCCATTGACAAGAACTTTTGTGTTACACCAGAGATATGGAAAATTGAATCTTAGGTCCCTCTCAAATGTCCAAATTCATTATGTTGTTTTGTTTCTTTTGTTCCTAAATGAGAATCCCAGATACCAAATGACCAGACCAAACTGAACCTACAGTCCTATAAACTTTGATTGTTCTGTAGAAGTTTATCTACTTCTGAGTGGTTCAGACCCATAAATATTTAAATGTGTGCTCATAGTAGTATTAGCGTTAGGGGGCACTTGTCTGTTTTATTGTCATAATGACTGGAGGCATTGTAGGTTGGACAATTGAGAGAGGTTTCTAATAAGGCAAATAATGCAGAGCTGAAGTTGTTTCTGGAAGTAGAAGTTGGGCAGGTTTGTTATATACTTTTATCATATTCCATTGATTCCTTTTTAATGCTTTTTTAGGTGCATGGTGATTTTATTATTTGATCTCTTTCTATAACTGATCTCTCTAATAATCCAGGATTCGCGACCTGTTCCTCCACCTGAGAAGACTAAAGAGGATATCCTTCTTTTCTTTAAACTTTATGATCCATCAAAAGAGGAACTCCGGTATTCCCACTTACAATTCACTGTAGTTAGGAATCACATGCACGATTACTGTTGCTGAACATCTTTGATGACAGGTATGTTGGGAGGCTGTTTGTGAAGGGTAGTGGTAAACCATTGGAGATCCTGACAAAACTAAATGAAATGGCTGGCTTTGCTCCTGACCAGGAGATTGAACTTTATGAGGTTAGTCTTCCACATTCAGTGTGAAGTTTAACTCTATTCTGTTTGCGGCGATTAAGGCATAAATTCTGTTTGCAGCATCTGTTTAAGGCATCAAATATTTAGTTTCAGCAAATAACTTACCATTCTGTTTTTGTATTCAGGAAATAAAATTTGAACCTAATGTCATGTGTGAACACATTGACAAGAGGCTCACTTTTCGTTCTAGTCAGGTACATAAAATCAACTTCTAAATGCGAAGCTCTTATGATTAATTTCTTTAGCAAGTTACTTTGTCTTCAATTTGGTATTCACTCCTGGTTACTTTTGCAGCTTGAAGATGGAGATATTGTTTGCTTTCAGAAACCCCCTCAAATGGGAAGCAATGAACAGTGCCGCTACCCTGATGTGCCTTCATTCCTTGAGTATATGCACAATCGCCAGGTATGCCATGGTTTGATAAGAGAGAATTTTCCATGCTGTTTGACAGTACATTTTGCTGTTCAAAACTTGATTTCTGTACTACCATGACTTGGTAGTTTTCATTCTGCTTGCTGGCTGCTTGGCATGTGGTGTAATGGCACATTTTCAAACCATAGTTGTCAGACTTGGCACGAAAAGAGGCCGGGTAACTGGTTCTACCAGGCAGGTCTGCAATTTCCCTTTTTTTGGCAGTAAAAGGAATGCAAAAAAAAGAAGATTTGAGCAGTTATTCTGCAACATGAAATTTTAAGAATAAAAAAGAATGGAAATAGTAAAGAATCTTGTTTCAAAAGCATCTGATGATATTCTTGTTTTGATCCCCCCTCTATTTGTTTCTTGCAAGATCTGTAATTGAATAAAAACCAAAAATTACAAGATTTTTTGGACTATAGATCCACTTCAATGCATGGAGAACACATTATTGAAGGCTAGTGGACGGTCACAATCAAGAAGAATGAAATTCCAAAACCATTAACAATAATAGTTTTAGGAGTTGAATACAGCATCAGCAAAGAATCTGAATGAAGAAGACCTAAATTGGCATGGAAAACCTAACTCGACTAGATACAGTGATGAGAAATCAAATGGAGATGAACTTGAATGCTCAACCAAGTCAGTATTGGTATCCATCTAATTCCACCGTCTATCTTATACTATAACATAAAAACAGACAATGGGTCGATGACGTGAGCTGAAATGCAGTGATAAAGAATTAGTTTGTTTCCAGAGCTCAGTTTCCTCTGGGTTCACTTTTATATGGGAAGGAAAATAATGCCATTTAGTTCTAATTTTTGGGGTTTTGTTTTTTTTTACTTTATCTTATCCAGTTTTATGGTTGATCATGCCAGGTCTTGACCTGGTTTCACTGGGATACCTGGTCTGGGTCGCTAAAAACCCTGCCAGGTCACCTGGGTTTTTCTGGTGAATGTCTTGGACAGTTAAAATGGAAACCCAGATGGGTCCATGGCTCGAGTCTCTGGGTTCCAGAACCATCCGTCCTGGCTGGGTTTGACAACAATGCTCAAACTATGTTATCATGAGCTGCCATCTCTTAGATATATTAATACTACCATTTTTGCATATTTTGTATTCCACTACATAGGTTTTATTTTTCCTGATCTGTAGGTTGTTCGATTTCGATCTTTGGAGAAATCAAAAGAGGATGAATTTTGTCTTGAGCTGTAAGTGAATTTATAATTTGTTATCCTGGAACGCAACTAATTGGTTGAAGTCTTTATTTTGTGTTTGCTTATACTCTTAACTATTTCAGATCAAAGCTCCACACTTATGATGATGTTGTGGAAAGAGTAGCTCACCATCTAGGCTTGGATGACCCATCCAAAATTAGGCTTACATCCCATAACTGTTACTCCCAGCAACCTAAACCCCAACCCATCAAGTACCGGGGAGTGGATCATTTATCTGATATGCTGGTGCACTACAATCAGGTATACCATAGAAGTGTAGATCTCTGCCGATTCTTTTGTTTTTCTGTTCAGATAGCTGAAGTGAATTTGTATGTTTGTCTTGCTTGATAGACATCTGATATTCTATACTATGAAGTATTGGACATCCCTCTTCCAGAACTGCAAGGCCTTAAAACATTAAAGGTTGCATTTCATCATGCTTCCAAGGATGAGGTAAATAATCGCAACTCATTGTTTTTTTATGAAAATAATATGCATATTTTAAGTTTTGTGCTTCATGGAATCTCTTATGTTCACAGGTAGTGATTCATACCATCAGATTGCCAAAACAGAGCACTGTAGGTGATGTCATCAATGACCTTAAGACAAAGGTAAATAATCACAACTCTTTCAGGACAAAGGAAGTTTTTAATCCGCCTCTTGTTTATACCTTTTTTTTGCATGGTTTATTTCGTAACTCGTGCGGAGGTTGCACCAACTGATGTGAATACCAATCACTTTCCCAATTGCTTCCTTCCCTCCTTGTGCTCTTTCTTTCTGGACAAAGGAATTAACCACGTGCCTTGTTATGGAATAGGTGGAGCTGTCTCATCCCAGTGCTGAACTTAGATTGCTTGAGGTTTTCTATCACAAGATCTACAAGGTATCACCTTTTTTGTAATGGTTGTTTACTTTGAAAAATATCAATTACATAGATTAGTTGTTGCCTTCCGAAGTAAGGGTCCTGTGATTCGTTATGCTTATTTCCCTTTGTTTTTTCACTTAGAAATGCGCAAACTCTGTTCTAAATGGATGAAATGTTTTGAATCATTAATCGTTGCAAGTAATGTAGTGATTGAATTATGTGGAATTGTTTACATTATAGGTAAATAGTTTTTTGCAAACTCAATTGTTTTTATATCAGAGTTGAATTACTTGAGTTTGAGAGTGCTTGCATCACATGCTCACATATACTAGAATATGTTTTCACATGTCATGGGTGGTAAAAATGATGCACATAAAACTAATAATTTGATGAAAAACCTGCAATAGCTTACATAAAGTACAGTTATGGTAGAGTCTAATAAAACAAACAGATGACATTCTGGAAAACATTATTGATTCGAACCAAATATCTAATGGACTAATGAGATATGGGGGTATACATGTAAAATGATTAAACCTCAAGTTTTATATGGGATGTTAGTACCACGAAGGATTTCATTTCATAACGTTTAGACCTTAAATTTACACCTTTAAGTTTATACAGCCAAACACTTAACAGCTCTTTAAAATTTAGAATATTGTCGGAGATGCCCTGAAATGTTTTCCCCAAGAGTATGAATTTGTTCAGATTTATGCTAAATCTAAAAAACGACCTGCCATGAACATATTCATCAATAATACACTGGATCTGTCTTTATATTTGTAGCTCCTAGGAATTTGAATTGATGCTTTTTACAAATGGGCGTGCATGATCTCTTAACCTGTTATGTCAACTTTAGCCTCTTTGTTGTCTTGTTTCTAAGTATGCAACCTCATCTTTTCAGATCTTTCCACATAATGAAAAAATCGAGAACATTAATGATCAATACTGGACACTACGTGCAGAGGAGGTAAGCCTATCTCAGTGTGGATGAAATTTATCTGTAAGCTAGATGCATTGCGGAACTGGATCTGAGTACATTATTGCTGACCATTCAGTTTGACATGGAATTATGAATTGCTTAAGCCCGCATCCCACTCCTCTCTCTTGACATGCATCAATATGCACGCTATACCATTGATCCTTGAATTCAAACTTTTTTCAAATGCTCTAGACTAGTCCCTAGCTTAAGGAAAGAAATATCTAATTCATATTCCACCTTATATATTGCTCAAGCTTCCAAGTAACCTTGGAATAGAATGGCAGCGATAGGAAAAATGATCTCTTGTTTGTCAAATATGACGGGAAAAAATTTCATCAAAGTGGAGAAATTGCAGAAAGTCTTTCAGACCTTTTTTCTCAGTTCTCATGTTTTGAACTAATTTTCTCCCTGTTCAGTATATGTACTTGTTTGCATATTCCTTGATATATTTTGTTGATGGATGTTTCCATTAATGATGCATCTATTTTGTGACACATTGCCTCAGATACCTGAAGAAGAGAAAAACCTTGGTCCTCATGATCGTTTGATTCATGTATATCATTTCATGAAAGACACAACTCAAAACCAGGTGGTAAGTACATTTAAATTTTATTTCAACTGCATTTTGTTTGGCACTTGCTTTAATTGGCTCCTCCCCTATGGCAGTTATTAATTACTTTCATGTTTTGTTTTTCGAGGTATCTATGTTTCTGCCATATCTTTTTCAATGCTTGTTTGTGTTTTATATTAACAGCAGGTTCAGAATTTTGGAGAACCATTTTTCCTGGTCATTCATGAGGGCGAGGCTTTAGCTGACGTCAAAATGCGTGTACAGAGAAAATTGCAGGTTCCTGATGAAGAATTTTCAAAGGTATTATTTAATTACAGAAGTAATCATTGATGCACTATATATGGTAGACCATCTGCACTTTTCACATTTCATTGCATTTCCATGGTTGAGACAGACAGTATTTCACCACGTATCATGCTAACAAGATTAGTTTTCTGGAGATGCAAGCTTTTGTTTCTTTATTTGTAATTTATTTGGTCTTTTTTTGTGTGCAGTGGAAGTTTGCATTTTTGTCACTAGGTCGCCCCGAGTACCTTCAAGACTCAGACATTGTGTCCAATCGTTTTCAGGTCCCCCACTCTCACATGCCTGCCATTTTTCATGGGCACTGACATGACAACTTTTCTTATTATTTTATGCTTTACATTTTCTGTTTGGTTCAGAGAAGGGACATTTATGGTGCTTGGGAGCAATATCTTGGACTCGAGCATTCTGACAATGCTCCCAAAAGGTCATATGCTGCTAATCAGGTATTTACTTGTGTTGTAATTTGCAGTAAGCATTAAGCTTATTGCCAAGGTTATTGGGTGAGCTAAAGAATGATAGTAGAAATTATAATGGCAGATGATGATTTAAGAACCACCAATAAAATGCACTGCATGCACTCTGATGATAATGAATTCCGTTCCTCAAAAGCTCTGTCCTGACCTTGTCTTCAATTTGCAGAATCGTCATACATTTGAGAAGCCGGTAAAAATCTACAATTAGGAAGCAATGAGGAAGTAACACGAGTGCATCAAGTGACTTTAATACCCTGTTTGCATACAAAATGAGCAAACAAGGAAGAAGCAGGCTTTCAAGCAGTGCAAATCAGTGGGTTTTGATAGATGTGTAATTCTTTCATGTAGGGAGAGGGTAAACTTATGCCTAAGAACTGCGTTCCCTCAATAGTTTTGACTCTCTTGCACTCGGCTTTCGGGTGTAGTAGATGACATTTGATCCTTAAATCCATTGTAATTTAGTACATAAGATTTTGATATGGGGGATGTATAGAGGGTATAGGTGTGTGTTCTTAAGTTATTGTCTTTCCTTTCGCAATCATCCCTTTGTGGATTTCCCTAGATGTATTAGAGAATCATTTGAGTCTCCTTTTGAGGCACATGTATAATTTGTTGTTTGTTTACTTGTTCTTGGCTTCCCTGTATTTCTGCAAATGAAACACCAATTCCCTTCAAACCGATCCTCACTTTCCTCTTTAGTCTTCCTCTTTCTCTGTCTCCGACCCGAGGTTAACCTTCAGCCAGGTCGGCCAAAATGGAATCAGCTTGGATCAAATTAGAGCTGCCACACTTTCCTTGTGTCATTCCTCCTGCATGTTTGATGTGCAACTGACAAATTACTTTCTTATGGAATTGATTAAGGGTTGCATGCAAACAGCCAAATAATTGCTGGCTCTTGTCTGCCACTTGAATGGTAAGCAATCGACTTCGAATAAGGATCTCTGTGATTTTGGCACGTGTTGCTAGGTCGGCGGCTAGGTCTGGTGGCTTTGGTGTTGATTGCCTCCCGCTCAACCTTGTTTAAAGCATTGGTATAAACAGCAGCAACCTCAACTGGCCCCGGCTGCCAGAGATTGTATTTGTTTTTGAACGGTCAGCATGTTGTCAGGGCAGCTTTTACGACAGATTTTCCTTTCGGATTAGTTTTAAACAAAAGTTTGACATTTGTTTCGCACTCGAACATGAGAGGAACTATGTGAAAACAATGTTTAAATTGATACATGCTTTTAGTGTGCAGACTGGTTTCACATCGAAGTGTTTGGTTAACATATGCGATTGAGATTGAGACTGAGAGTGAATGTGAATCTCCATGCCATCATCTCAACCATTTGTCGGTGGACTAGAATTGTTGATGTAGTGTTATAGTTGTTATACCTAATTTGAGTTCTTATCCTATCCAGGATCCAGGTTGATGGATCAATCAACAAGTCATTTTGCTAATATTAAAACAATATCATTTTGGATATTAATCTTAAATTTTTTTCTTGAATTTGACCTGGCTAGGTTGTGTTTTGCCGAGTTAATATTTGAAACAGTTCACAATGAAATACAATTCAATTCAGGTTCTAGGTGGATGATGATGAATCACCACCACCAAGTTGATCCACATACAAATCGGTCTTAATCAAGTTCTGGATCAATTTTGCATGATTCAATTTAGCTAGGAAGTCCAATGAACTTTTAATAGCCTAAGTGCTCTTTGAACTTGAAATTCTAATTTATGCCATTCATTCACAGCAACAGCAAGTCTCGTAGTCTACTACAGTAAAGGTTGCGAATTGGATGGGTGATCCAATGTCTTTTTTTTTTTTTTGAACGTTAACTTCATTTTTTTCATAATTAGGGAAATGAAGTTTATGGATTGGACAAGAGCAAATATTAATTTTAGTATCCTAACCATGAAAGTCTCATTGTCCTTGCTTTGTGGGTCGGTTTGGCTCCATGTTGACAGTGCATCGCCATCACATCAAAAGCTTCGTTTACATTCTAAAGGCAACATTCAAGACACATAAACATAAACAGAGAGAGAGAGAGAGAGAGAGAGGATATTGGCCACGGCATCCATGTTTTCCATACACATAAATATAGATAACAAATTAATTACAACGATACCTTGCTTACATTTTTAAGTTAGTCTGGTAGCAATAGCAGGTCTTGGTGTTTCTGAAATCTTAGGAAAGCATTTACAGTACTCAAAATTCTGGAACTTGAATTCTGCAAAATCTTCAAGAAAGCAGATACAACTCTCCAGCAGAACTGGCATGCTTGTACTTTATGTGCCAGCTTTCCTTTCTGGTGTTGCTTCTTTTGTGCTCTATCCAAGTCATGATCTCAGGTTGTTCTTGGTTAAAGCAACCCTTACCATACATTTCTTCAAGAGGGTCATTGAGGTAAGACATCTGTGATCATGAAACTCTTAAATAGTTTGCTTGGAACTTGGGTTGCTAACTGGTTTTGAACTTGTTCTATCATGTCATGCAGGTGCTGTGTGTTCACAAATATAGTATTAGTGGGGTGGTTCTTGATTCTGCAATTCTTATAAGTTCAAGTTATTTCTCAGCTACTTCAACCATGATATATGGTCAGTATCTAACACAAGGGTTTCCTGAGCCACAGCTGGACTTGAAGTATCCAGGGATTTTGCTGTTCATGTTGGAAACCTTCGGCAACTTCTACCACCACCAAGTTCTTGCCTCTTTGAGAACAAATGATGACAAAGAATACAAGATTCCAAAGGGTGGTTTATTTGACCTGGTGATCTGCCCTCACTATCTCTTTGAGGTGTTGGGGTTTATAGGGATATTTTTCATTTCTCAAACACTATTCCTTTTGCTTCACTTTAGGCACTATTGTTTACTTGATTGGAAGGAGTTACGCTACTAGGAGATGGTACCTTTCCAAGTTCGAAGATTTTCCCAAGGATGTGAAGGCTCTTATTCCTTTTGTATTTTGAACGTTAACTTCCTTTTTTTCATAATTAAGGAAATGATTCATATCCTTTTTACTCTTAATCAACTTTGAATGTCCCAATATTTGAATGATTTGCTGGTGCTAATTATGAAATAACGTCTAAGACTTGCTCTCGTGAGTTTGTAAGAGATTGCCTTGCTAGAATTTTTAGGATATTGTTTAATTTAACTAACCAGCAAAACACAAGATTGCTTTGCCAGTTTTTTTAATTATCGAACATAGAAATGGATTTGTCAAAAGGGTCACGAAGCAATCTCATTTGTGTGAGTTGTGTTCTATAAAAATAAATAATAATAATAAAAAAAACCCTAGAGGAAGCCATGCCACTTCTGCAAGTGTCAACCGTGATAGTGCCCTTTGTGATGCCTCAAGATACTACTTGTTTCTTGCTCAATCTCATGTACTAAGCTTCCAAATTAAATTTGGCATAAGGCCCATTTCTTCCTGTAGTCTTGAGATTTAACTGATCTTCAATAAAAGGTCATTAAATCATTCCATGTGGCTCCATGCCAAGCCAGACAGAATTCCATGTACCTTGTTAACCGCTTGTTTCCTTGGTCTACATTTCTAGACTTTTGGAAGTTTAATGCCAAAAAACCCTTACGTGTCCGCTTCTTCTTCACAAGCACAAGAAACTGCACGGTCTCCTGCTCAAGATCACATGGTTTTAAGGGCCTTTCTCTGTTTAAATGCAAGGCATCCATCCGTCTATCCACCCACCTCTTAGCTAAAGTTGCTAGATATTGCAGAGAAAACGGAAGTGAAGAAACATGTTGCCCATGTTGCCGAGACTTTTCTTTCCACCTCCTTTCTTTATCAAAGCAATGTCAGTGATTTGTGTCGTGTCATTAGGAAATGTTGGGCTCTCAGAGATTAGGGGAAAGCACATGCAATACTCCAAATTCTTGAATATTGGTGAAAAGAAGCCCATCGAAAAAAAGATTCAAGTCTCTAGTAGAACTGGCATGCTCATTGCTTACACACCAGCATTTCTTGCCGGCGCTGCTTCGTTCGGGCTCTTCCCAAATGAGGATCTCAGGTTTTTGTTGGTCAAATCCACTCTAACCTTCCATTTCTTCAAAAGAATACTTGAGGTAATTGATCTCCCCCAACCCTCTCTCTCTGTCTCTAGCAATTTGGCAGTCTAGTAAAGAAGATAAGCCATGAAGTAACCAGAAAATGTTTTTCTTCACCAGGTGCTATTCGTTCACAGATACAGTGGAGGGATGGAAGTTGAGTCTCTAATCCCTATCACTCTTAGTTATTTCACATCCTCTGTGTTTATCATCTATGCTCAACACCTAGCACAAGGACTCCCAGAGCCAGAAATTGATTTGAAGTATCCAGGGATTGCATTGTTTGTAGTAGGAATCAGTGGTAACTTCTACCACCATCGTCTCCTTTCCAAACTGAGAAGCAAGAATGACAAAGAATACAAGGTCCCCAAGGGAGGCTTATTTGACCTAGTGATTTGCCCTCACTATCTGTTTGAGATTCTTGGGTTTTTGGGGATCTCTCTCATAGCTCAAACATTGTATGCCTTTTCCTTCTTTGTTGGAACAACTCTTTACCTGATGGGAAGGAGTTATGTCACGAGGAGATGGTACCTTTCACAGTTCAAAGATTTTCCCAAGGATGTAAAGGCTCTCATCCCTTCTGCATTTTAAACCTGTACAGAGACGAAAAACAAATTTGATGACTTTCCCAAGGATATCAACACAATCATTCCTTGCTTTTTTTTGAATGTTTCGAACATAGAATTGGAGTCATCAACATGTTTCACTCTGGAATTATGGCTCTGTGCTCCGTATCAAAAGGGTCACAAACCATGACTGTAAACCTCCATCCGGGGTCTGGCATTAGGTTTTTGTAATAACTCGCAAGTTATTTATGCCTTGTTTGTTTCAAGGAAAATGAATTCCTGGAATTCATTTTCCTTACTTTCCCATGTTTGGCAATAATATAAAAAGGTAGTCAATGGAAACTTAATTCCGGTCAATATTTTAGAGCCGTTTTATTAAAGGAAAGTGTTTTCCTTCTGATAAAGAAAGGAAAACACTTTCCTTTTTTCAGTAGGGCTTCGTTCACATATCACACAATCTCTCTCTTGTCAAAAACGTTTGGAAGCAAAAACAATTACAGAAACATTCACTGGACAATTGAAGCATTTTGCTTGAACAAGTTTAGGTATTTTTTTTCCTCTATTTCCTTTATATTTGTATCTGCTTCATAGATTTGTGTAAAAATTATAGCATTCCATTTCCATAAATTTGTTACCCATCATAAATTTTCCATAACATTTCCATAACACAGCAAAAATTCATCACGCAAGCCACGAAAAACACAATTTTTCCATGACAGTTTTCTTCAAAAACAACTCACATTCGGCAGTTTTATTCTAACCAAACAAACCGATTCAAGGCACTTAAAAATCCCCAAACTATGTTAATCAATCTTCCCCAGCAAAAAGCAGCCCCTCCCTGTTACTCCATCCCCTGATCCAGCCCCTCCCTTGCTTTGTTTTTTTTAACAGTAGCCGGGGGAGAGAGAGGAGAACTGGGAAGGAGGAGCCCTATTGCCCCTTGACACTTTGTCTTGCATCTGTGTTGAATATGTGCTTCTTTGAGCACAAATGGCGAGAAATACAGAGAGGGAACCGAGGCATGAGAGAAACCGAGAGGGAGAGGGAACAGGGGAAGGGGAATGAGAGAAACCGAGAGGGAACAGGGGGAATCGTCGACTGAGAGGGAGAGGGAGAGGGAACATGGAACAGGGAATAGGGGAATGGGAGAGGGGAATCGACCGAGAGGGAGGGAGAATGGGAGAGGGGAATGGAATTAATTTGATAAAG
>Ga0325402_1001813_pt1 | contig 18102 bp, 9 predicted proteins | sample PopdelMetagenome_22_FD_207212 | JGI IMG/M metagenome (GOLD analysis project Ga0325402, IMG submission 207212) | Populus deltoides microbial communities from Bellville, Georgia, United States - Xylem-PdKOR-R3 | ecosystem: Host-associated > Plants > Phyllosphere > Stem > Wood/Secondary xylem... | reverse complement strand
TTGAATTATCCTTTAAAATTATTTATTTATTTATTTATATTTTTAATTAATATGAATATACAAATTAGTTTATATATATCTTTAATAATTTAATAAATTTTAAAATTAATAATAATATAATACTCTAATAACCCTAAAGTTTATATAACTAATAACCTCTACCCAATTAAACAACACCCTTTCTTATTTTGTTGGAGGAGAAGGAGGCAAAGGTCGCCATGTTAAGGTGAGAAAGTAGATTAAATTCTTCTCCGTATTTTCGTGCCACGTAAAATGTACTGCCAAAGCAAGTCATTGGGCCAACAGTCATCCCCTCTGCCTTTGACACGGCACCAGGCAAGCGACTGAATTTTAAGTCTTCACTCTCTTGTTAAAGTCTCGTGGCACGCACTCCTTCCTTCCTTCTTTCTCTCTGTACTGCTCTCTCAAGCTTGCATTCCTTTGCTAATAGCAGATGATGCTGTTTGGAAGTCTGTAGAGTTGGGTTTCTTTGCTTCAAGTAGCAGCAGGTTTGTGTCTTTTTTAACCTCTTTTTTCTTTTTCGTTTTTATCCACTTAGTTTTTAACTGGGTTTCAATAATTTAACGTAAAAGTTACTATAACCCTTTGCTGTTCTTGAATGACTCTGTATCAAAGTTGCTGGTTTTGCTTCTTCAAAGTTAAATTTGGGTATTCTTGTTCTTGTTATGAGCTGTTTATCAAAAAGCACCAATGTGTAAAGCTAGCTAATAAATTTGTTAAGTGTTCTGCTTTTCTTAGTAATGCCATGTTCAACTGGGTCTTTGAGTTCTAACCTCACTCTCCTTGGTCTTATGGGTAAGAACTAAAGACAGTCTGCTAGAAGTTCTTTTGGCTAATGATGTTTTTCCACAACATTGAATCAGCTATCTATGTAAACTGCTTGGTGAATCAGGATTTGAGGGGTAATTAGCTGCAGATTATCATTAGGATTGTCACTAGGTTGATTCAAGATTGAGTGACTTAATGAGAGTATAAAATTAGTCAATAAGGTTGGCCATTATAATGAGAATAATATGGCTTGTTCAGAACACATTTGTGAACAAAAATAATCACTGAATGGCTCGATTGCTGAAAGTGTTTTCTTAGGTAGTGACGGGTTACTGTACAAGATAGAAAAGATGGAGATAAGAGAGACAAAGAAGATAAGAAAAAGAGAAACGAAAATAAAATTATGTTTGATAGTGGCGTATAAGATAGAGTGACTGTTCTGATTATAGTAAATAAGATAAAATAAAATATAAAAAATTCTATTTTACCTTTAAAAAAATAATTATATATATATATTTACTTTAGTTTATATTGAAATTAATGATATTATAAATTATAATAACACTAGTTATAAAAATTAGATTGCCCGACAGGTCCACCAAAACATGAACTGGTTTAGGTTTAAAAAAAATAGTGGAAGGATTGACTTAACCTTACCCAATTAAAAACTCGGGTCGACCCATGACTCGAGATTAAACACGGGTCAAAAACCCATTGATTTTTTTTAATTTTTTTTGCCAAAACGAGGTTGCTTTGATTATTTTTAAATTTTTTTTGGGTCAACTCGGGTTGACTCTCATGGCTCGTGATCTAAGCCTTGTCTTGGGCTGACTCTCGAGTTGAGTTTTAAAACTATGATAATAATCATTTTTATTGATACATTGAATCGGGTCATCCTGAGTTGACCCTCGCGACCCGTGACCCAGCCTAACTCCTGAGTCAAGTTTTAAAACTATAATGATAATTATTTTTACTCATATGTTAACCCAAGTCAACCTAGGTTGACTTTAGCGACCTATGACTCGACCTTGTCTCGGGTCAACTCTCGAGTCAAATTTTAAAACTTTGATGATAATCACTTTTAATTTTACGTTGACTCGTGTCAACTCAGGTTGACCCTCCTGACCTTTGACTTGGGCCTTGTCTCGGGTTAACCTCTAAATCGAGTTATAAAATTATGATAATAATTATTTTTATTCATACATTGACTCGGGTCAACCCGAGTTGACCCTCTCAACTCATGACTTTGGCCTTGGATCGGGTCGTTTCTTGAGTTGGGTTTTAAACTTTGGTAACAATTACTTTTATCCTTACACTGAGTCAACCTGGGCTGACCCTCCCAACTCATGACTAGAACTTTGCTCCAGGTCAACTCTCGAGTTGAGTTTTAAAATTATGATAATAACCACTTTTATTCATACATGTCTTAGTTAAACAATTTTAAAATTGAGAGTTTTTTACAATGATATTTTAGGAATAAAAAATAAAAAATAAAAAATATTGTCTTTGAAGATATGTCCTCTTTGTATCTCCAGTAAAAAAATTCTCTCCAAAATTGTTACAAGAACTATTTTTATTTTATGTCTTTGTCTCTGTCTTGTCAACAACACATTTATGTTCATGTCCTTTTTTGTTTTAAAACAGTAACCAAACACTATCTCAAGATAGGTTGCTAGTTGGTATAAATCATTAAGCACAGAAAGAGCTAACATTTGCATTAAGAAGTAGATTCTGTTGGCAGTTTTTGATCCATCAAGTACTAGCAGCTAGAACCACTGAAATCTGGTCAGTACTAGATTGCTTAATTGTATCCTTTTGAGCTTGAATTCAGTGAGCATTAAAGGTTATAAGCATGGGAACTAAGCTAACTAGAATTCTTCTGATGTAATGTATTGGGTCTGAATAAGTTGTTTTTATGCATTTTTTGAATCATTGCTATCATTGGAGCAATTGATGTTTTACCTGCATTTCTTATTTTTCTTCTCCCACATTTTGGGTACCCGTTCTTGTTAATCAAAATAATTTAGTGTGCTTCTTCATTGAATTTTCATTCTGTAATTACACACGCATTTATGTGTATTGAATGTTGACTTCATTTTCTGTTCCTTGTGTAGGTTCTATTAATAAGAAATGGCTAACCATGACAAAGATAATATTCCAACGCTGTCAGACACACATCCAAAGTCAGTGGATGAAAATGTGGATTCTCGATTTCGGCCATTTCTTTCCAGGACTCAAAGTGCATCAACTTCCATTCCTTTGGATTCCATGGAGTCCTATGGTTCTGAAACCAACATCGTTGGCTTTACTGGTCCGCTGCGTAGTGCAAGAAAAGCTCCACTGGTACAGATGAGTGGTCCATTATATATCAACCGCAACACTGAAAACTTGTTTCTGGCAAAACATGGTGTAACAACTCGCAAAAAGGTGGATTCCAAGCCAGAAAAATATCCATCTCTTAATGGAAGGGATAAGAATGACTGGGATGACAACTATACTGCTACAAATGCCCATTTAATGAGGTCTGGGCAACTAGGCATGTGCAATGATCCTTATTGCACAACATGCCCATTGTATTACCATTCTACAGCTTCACAGCAAAGACATGCAAAAACTTCTAGTATATTTGATTCCAAGGTATGCTTTTGTTCTAATATGAAAACCTTATACCTCCTGGAATTTCTGCCATGTTATTCTGGATTTTTACTGCTGCTACATTTTGCCCTCAATTATATGAACAAGGGGAACCAGTTTCTCTTTGGATTCAGGATTTAGACTTCAGCTCTAAGTGCCTATTTTGTGAAAAATACTGTTACTTGGTTACTTTGGTTGGATATTTTTATCATATATCCACGATTTTCCTCATCACTAGTTTGATTTCATGATGATCTCTGTTATTATTGACCTAGTCAGTATAGCTCATCAACATAGCTGATTGCTCATTTTCTGAGATTGGAACACCCTAGTAATATTTTTGTGGATCTTTCTACTATAATAATGGGGATACTGAAACATTTAAATGAATTTTATTTCTGTGCTTGCTAGCTTTATTTATAGAAGTGGAGTTTTTTGTGCATTTAAAAACTGGATTAATCGCTCAAATTGTCCTTGTATAATAAAGAAATTCTACAATTTATCCTTATATCTCTAATTGAGTCTATTTAATACTTGAATATACATTAAGTTTCTAATAAATCTTTCTAACAAGATTTTTAGGCCAACTATCAAAATTATTCAAGTAGTTTGCTTATGATTATTTTTTATTTCCAAAATTCCCTTACAAGAAGACTTTCATGTGCAGATCATGTGATTAATTCCAATGGTTTAGTCTGAAAAACTTGCCTAAAAGATAGATTAGAAATTTAATGTATTTTCAAGGATAAAATTGACTCGATTTGATATACCAGGACAAATTGGATAATTACCCTATTATATAAAGATAGAGTGAACCATTAATCCATAAAAATTTCACTATGCTCATCCAATATGACTGGAATTTTTTGATAATCTTGGTACAATATTTTGCTTCTGAAAATGCACAAGTACTTTGTTCTTGAAAGTGACAAGTAGTTGCTCAGTAGGATAAAACATAAAAATCTTGCAAATGACTTCTCATTTCATTGACATGCTATCGCAAACTGGTCGTACTTTGTGAAAAGATGAAATATTTTGAATTCATGATGTGATGAATCTCACAAGTTGAAATACAAGTTGTAATTATGGTGATTGGTCTGGACTCTTGATGCTGTTCTTGTTGGTGATGATAGAGCGGCAGTGGAGGAATGGGATTATGATAATTGTTTTGATGTCTTCATGAAGGAAAAGGTGGTGCTAGTTTTGTCTGCAGTATGTATGTGGTGGTAATAGAGGCTGTACAGATCAAAGGAGTGTTGGTGTTATTCTTTATGGTCAGAAAGTGTTACATGTCATCAGATATTGTGTCTCAGTTTCCTCTTATTTTGATCCATCCAATTGAAAAAAAATGTTATATTGAAGAGTGTCTTTTAGTTTGTATAGTTAGGTATTGGTTGTAGGATTAATATATGTGTATTTATTTGAGGGCAGGGACTTTTATGGGCTCTGGTTGCGTATGCTTTCTGGGTACTGAACCTCATAACTTTTAATGAAACTATTAATGATGATTCACATGGGACATGGTTTGTTGGTGAGGGAGTTGGGGCTTTGAGCTTCGTATTCTCTTTTCCGATATTGGAATTGGAATATTTTATCTTTATGATCATCGTAAATTCTTTTGTTAGTGTTCTTCTGTTGATATAGCCTACTGTTATGGAACCTGTTAAATTCTTAATTTCTTTTGGAATGCTCACTTTCATTGATCGTTTGCAAAACTCTCACTAGCAATCAGTTAAATTCTCCAACAGAAGAACTCATAAAAGCTCAAGGTTGGATCTTGACACTCTGTTTGTTGGTTTTGAGGACTACAACATGATGGTAGGGGAAAATTGGTGTTCAAGTTGAAGGAATTTGGAGGAAGAAGAAGAAAAACTAGTTCAATTTTTGACTTTTCAAAGTCGTAGATTCATTATGTTTTCGAGGACCTAATATGATAATTGGTTAAGAGAATCAGTTCTTTTTAAAAAAAAAAGATTTTGACAGCTTATATGCTTATGGTGAAGATGATGGATTGATGCGTTGACAAAATTTGATCATTGGTTTTCATGTCTAAAGTCCCTAATTTGATTTGTTTTTATTTAGTAAATTTCTTATGCCATTGTTAACTTGGTAAACTAGACAAACCATTTTTTTCTTCAAGTTGGTTTGTAAGGACTTTATGAAGGGGTTGGTTGGCTTCAGACAAGATCAAGAAGCAGTGTTTGACTGTTTTCCTTGTGGGAGAAAGCATTGGTGAAAAACGCTGTGCACACTCTTTACTCTCATTTTTCCATAGTTACATGAGCTCAAGTACAAATATAATCAACAATATCTACCAGACAAAAAAAAAAAAACATTCCAACTGCCTGAGAATTGTGTATCTTTTCTAATTTTACAAATTATGATATTCTCATTTGTAATGGGCTTATATTCTCATTTGTAACATTACAGTCTGTTGAACCATTACTTGATCGTTGCTTTATTTATAATTATTGCTGCCATATCTTTGTTATTACAAATTATGATAATTTTATGGGCCTCCTTCAATGTGTTCATTCAACTTTTTGTGCTTCTTGCAGTTTCATAGTGTTCTCTATGGAGATGCTAAAGGCTGGGCAAGGAGATTCAATAATGCTATAAACTCATATATTCCTGGAGTTATGAATCCTCATACTAAAGTTGTTCAGGAATGGAACAAATTTTTTGTCCTTTCTTGCTTGGGGGCAATTTTTGTTGACCCCTTGTTTTTCATCTTGCTGTCGGTGAAACAGGTGTTGTTGATTTGTTTATATTTCCAGAATTTATAATTAGAGTTGCATTAAAATTGTGAAGTTCATAGATTGTGCATTTACATATAGCTCAGTAATCATGCTTTTAGTAACTTTTATGCAGGTTTGTGCAATGTATTATGCAGAGATTTTTTTTTTATTTCTTTTTTCCTGCAAGGATATGAGATTTTTCTTCACATCCTATTGAGTTTTGCATTCAGATTCCAGAGTTCGCCCTGAACAGTATGTGTGGAATCTGGATATTCTATTGCTGAGAGGTTCCATGATAAGGTCTTTTTGCTGTTTGTGATTTCATGTGGATTATATAGAACTCCCAGATTTCACACATACTGTTCAGGGCGAACTCTCATAATAATGCTCAAAGCTGCTGTTATTGTTTAGACACTTTATCTGTTTTGAGGTTCAATGCTTTGTTATTTAGGCACTTTATATAATATTCTCCTCGGTTCATTACTTCATGCTGTATTGTTTTTGGTTTTACATGATTTTCTTTTCTGGGTGCAGGAAGAAAAGTGCATAGTTATTAATTGGGGAATGACTAAAGCAGTTGTGTTTTTAAGGTGCTTGACTGATGCCATCTTCTTACTGAACATACTTCTTCAGGTACTAAGCTGGGTTTTATTAGGAGAAAAAAACTCCTAATAAAAATGATGAGCTTGTATTTGTGTTCTTCTAATTAGTTCAGTATGATTGTCAAATTCCAGTGCCTTTGTCTTGAGCTATTGTAAAACCCAGCTTTGACCATGTACAGAAACTGTTTTAACTAGCTAATTAATCCATTAATATTCTCTTCATTTATTTTCTGCAGTTTAGGTTAGCTTATGTAGCTCCTGAATCTAGAGTGGTTGGTGCTGGAGAGTTAGTTGACCATCCAAAGAAAATTGCCAGGCACTATCTCCGAGGATTTTTTTTTATTGACTTATTTGTGGTATTACCACTTCCACAGGTATGTAATTCATTCTTTGTCTAGCATATCCTTCTTCTGGGATTGGTGTCGAGTCTGTTGTGAGAGGTGCTTAAAAGTAAAGGCTGTTAAGGCATTGTAACTATCCACCTTCAGAAATTTGCTTAAAAATCAACATGTTGCATCTATATTCTTGTGTTTGAATAGTTAGTTATCTAATTATCAGTGTTCTGAACCTAGCTGAGGATGTGAAAATTAATTACATGTCATTATGTAATTTCAATCCTGGCGAGCACAAGGATGCCTTTGGGCCTTATACCCAAGTTAGTTCAAGCAAGTCTGAATCTGATTGCATCATATGTGGAGGATAAATAATGTCCACAATTGGAAATCAAGTCTTGCAAGAACCTGAAAATGGTAGGGGTAGATAATGAATCAACAAAAGTGAAGTGTCCAGTGCTGCAGCCTCTAATATGTAATGAGCAATGCCATGACAGTGATTTTCCGTACACTCTCCATATCTCATTGTCAGTCATATAGATGCATCTCAGGTTCCATAAATGGAGATATGTGCGTCTTTCTTGCCAAGATTGAGATTTGAAGAGCATGTGGACAATCACTTTCAAAGTGACCATCCATAGTGTTACTCAGTGTGCATTTACATCTCTGATAAAAAAAAAAAAAGCATGAACAAATATCTATCTCTCTTCAAAAAGTTAAATCAGGATAAATAAATTAATGAATTTAAAATGAACAGAAGGCAATATGATAGTGAGGAATGGTGCAAGATGGATCAATATAGCCCAACTAGTTTGGGTTGAGGCTTTGTTTTCGTCGTCGTTGTCATCATTGTATGTGAATAGAAAGAAATTACTTTGAAAATGGTTCGCATTATTGATAAACTTCTAGTGTTTTGAGTAGAACTAGACAAACTTTCATGTGATTATTTAAGGAAAGCATTCGTAGTTAACTGGCAATTAACAAGAAAAAGGTTAGAAGATTTATGTGAAGAGAGCTTCTACACTTGACGTAACCCTTCTGCCTTTGTAGCAGTACACCGTACAGAGGCCAAAAGTTATCCTATCTCGCCTCAGTTGCTTTAAATTGAAAGGAAAAGATCCTTAAAGTCCTCCCCATTCCATTTACCAAACAACAACAACAAATATAGGATACCTCCAAAGAAACATACAATCCTTGTTCAGTGAGCCTTTGCTTTACAATTACAGTTGACTAGAGTGACTAGCTGGAGATAGATGGAAGTTTTAATTATTCTGAATTTCTTGTCACATGCTGAAAATGAAATAACTTGTGATTGCTTGGAATATAAACTGTATTCTTCTAGTATTTGGATAATTGTGTCCAATATAATTTGTAATCTTTCTATTATTTGATTATTTGTGTCTAACATAAATATTAAACCTGCATCTGATACCATATTCTTGGTAATCATGTGCAGATCACTTTGTTTTTACTACTCCTACCAAAAGGATTGGATTCCTTTGGAGCAAACTATGCCAAGAATATTTTACAGGCAGTGATTCTTGTCCAGTACATTCCAAGGTTGTTTAGGTTTATTCCTCTTCTCATTGGTCCAAATGGCTTCATATTTGAGACGGCTTTGGCAAACTTCTTTATAAATCTTTTCACCTTTTTGTTGTCTGGCCATATCATTGGATTGTGTTGGTATCTCTTTGGCTTGCAGGTGAGTAGAAGTCATTATGTGCTTAAATATGCTGGCAGAGCTTTATTTTTTTTTTTACATTTTTCTTGCCATTTGAATATCCAAAAGCTTTTATAAACTTTGTTACCATTCCAGATTTCATTATTAGAGATACATAGAGTGGATGAACTGTTAATGATACTTTTTTTCATTAGTTTCACCCTCTCCTATTAAAGAAGTGAAGTCATAATGCAATCTCAAGTTTGTAACCTCTGAAGCAATGAAATAATTCATCATTCTGTTTTTTATTTGAATTATAATATAATGAAATCATAATTGTTTTCAAATAAAGTATATTAAACTAGTTTCAAAATCAAGACCTGAGCATCATTCCTTCCAAGTTTCTCATGCTGCTGTCATTGCTCAGATTTCAAGTCTATTTTTTATAATGATTGTAAGACTTGTTTCATATATTTTCTAGCATGTATCTTTACTCATCTGCATATATCCTTCCCATATATCAGCGTGTTTCGATGTGCAATTATTTAATGACTGAATTTCTTAAAATTCCTACATGGAAGGTTTAGCTATTGAGCAGTATTTGTGCTCTCAAAGTCAATAAAACAAACTCCTAGTTATTTTTTGGTTTACTTGTATGACACTTATTTTATCTTCGTATGTTGTCCTGACATGGTTTGTTTGCTGTCTTCTTGTATTATCCTGGCATGGTTAGTTTGCTTTCTTTGGCATATTGCTTGCTTTCTCTTTTTGTTAATTAAGAGAATTCTACAACTACTTTCATATTACAATGCATCAGTGATGGTACTCAAACGATTCTCCTACTCTTTTAACAGAGGTTAATTCATTGTCTTCATCATGCCTGCCGTAATTCTAGTTATAAAAATGACTGCATGAAGTGGATAGATAGTGGTGGACACGAGAAACATGGGTCTGATACAAGCTGGGATAGCTGGAAAGAAAATGCCAATGCCAGTGCTTGTTTTACGTTGGATGGTTTTTCTTATGGAATCTATGCCCATGCAGTCAATCTCACTGGGGAGAATACCATCATCAGATACACATATTCATTAGTTTGGGGAATCCAGGTATGGAATCAATGACATCTTTTGTACACCATTCTTTCATTTTCTTCTATCTATTATTAGTTAACTGGAAATTTTCTCTAAAGTAAGGCGTGCGAACTTGCCACTTGAAGTTGTGTTTACCAAGATGGTATTGCTACTAAGAATATTGTCTTTAATCATCATGCTTTTATTCTTAGGTAATAACTTAGTCATTGTCCAATTTTTGTTTGATGGGTAATTGATCACTTTGGTGCACTTATTATCAAACCTAATCTAACTGTGGCTTTTAATGTTGTACAGAATATCTGTATCACTGCAGAAAACATTCCTTTGATTTTATCTAGTTAATATTTACCATTGGATCAAAGTTTTAATGGTTGACTTGCTAAATGTTCATCTGGTTGTTCAATTTTACTGAATTTGGGGCTGTTTAGTATTCCTCTCTCAATTCAATTCAACAATCATCCATTCACTGTCATCTTTAAATCATTAAAAAAATGAAGTTCATGGCTGCAACAACAAAATCTTGTTGGCAAGATTGGTGAATGTGCTCTTGTATCATGGCTTGTGTTCCTAGCAAAACTCACACCTCCTACAAATCATGGAAAGCCCATTACCCAATTTTTTTTTTAAATGTTATTGAACCCAAGAGAATCCACAACCTAGGTCACGGGTTTGATGAGTTAACCCGGGTTGACCGGAATCGATACAATATGTCATCATTTCAATGTTGAAAAAAAAAAAAATTAGCTTCAATTTTTTTTTTTTTAAAGTGAAACCTCTTTTACTAGTTGTTCAGGTTGCCTTTAAACTTGTGTGTGTGGTCTTTATTTTTATGTTATTTTTTTTGTCCTTTGATTTTTTATTTTTGTCTTTAAATCTGTCAAGTCGATTGGGTTGCAACTCCCACATGATTTAATTAGAAGCTTAGACCTAGTATGGACTCGAGTCAGGAGTTTGCAAGTTTGACTTGTTGGATTGGGTTTAATGACAATGTCAAAAAATTCATCGTAGCTTGGATATTCTTTTTTAGTTCAACCCACAACATAGAAGTAAACTAGTACTCTATATTTCTTGTTAATATAATCCTATATTTTATTATTATTTTGTGAAGCAAATTAGCACTCTTGCTGGAAACCAAACACCGAGTTATAACTCCGAGGAAATCCTCTTTACCATGGCGATAATTGGAATCGGCCTTTTGCTCTTTGCTTTTCTCATAGGAAATATGCAGAACTTTCTTCAGGCTCTCGGTAGGAGGTATGATTTATTGGTGAAATCTTTATTCTTGTGAATCCATTTCAATAGAGTTCTTATTTGCAAGCATGGATGGTCTGGGTCAGAATGAGCATGTTAAATGGTGCTTTTAGCGAGGAAGAAATTTATAGCTTATGGGTTAAAGATTATCTTGGGTTAAGATTTAAAGATATCTTCTCATTACTCTCTTCTTCAAACTCATTCATGGGTTTTAGATGCATCTTATATAATGATGGTCATCATGACTTTTTTTTTGCCCTTCAAAAAAGAGAGAAAATAACCTGAGATGGCGCGATTTACCTATGCCAAAATAACTTCACCATGCTTGAACTCTTACTCTCAGTAAAGAAAGAATCTGACGCAAAGTCCACTATATTAACAAGAAACTTTGAAAAATATAATCTATTAGCAAAAACAAAATTCTATTTAGGTAATCTTGAGAATGCATGGTATGGTCACCTCGTATCATAAGTCAATTACATACACTGCTTCTGAGTTGTTTTTATGGTCACCTCATTAACTATTATAATAGTTACCATAAGTCAAGTTGTAGGATGGAGCAAAAATGGATAGACTTGTTGCACACCTGGACACATTTATAGCACGTATTGTTGTTCATGCCTAATGTCAATTCTGATATGTTGATAATCGCTATAGTTTCAGTGAAAAATATAGTCGTAAGTACTTGTAATCCTCAATGTTTTTTCAATATTGTATTCTAGTAGGCTACTCTTTGATATCACATCACATCAAGTTCAGTTGTTGAATCGGTTAAAGAATAGGCTTACACCAATTGGGTACTCAACACAGTTATTCTTCATGAATGTGAGTTTAATATTTTAATTAAAATCTCCGAAGATGGAAGTGATATGTGAGAAATGAGATCAAAAGGCTTTTATGAATGCACCTTGAGAAGAAAATGTTGTAAACCTGCATGTAACTTTTGATATGGTGCCATTATGATGCAATTCATGTTAACCATTTAGTTTTTGATTCCTAATTTGTTATTTGCAAGTAGACTAGAATGTCATTTGTTTGACTAATCATTACTTGACAACTATTTATCGTTCTCCCTTCTAGGAGGGCAGAAATGTCACTAAGGCGACGTGATGTTGATATGTGGATGAGACATCGACGCTTGCCGGTAGAACTAAGAAGGTGTGCTATTAATTTTAACTTCTCATCTCTCTCTATATATATGTCTTTTATATATATATATATATATATATATATATATATATATATATATATATATCGTTTTATCTTTTTTTGTAATCCTCTCTCTGTCGCTCCATCACACAAACACACTTCTATCATATATTATTGACTTGAAGGATTAGTGTTGAAATTTAATGTAATTCAATACAATTTCAAAGCTATACTACAAGTGAGTTAGTAGCTCAACTAGCAATAGTCAAGTGGTAAGGAGTTAACTAGAAGAAGATGACATCCTTGGTTCGAATACTATCACTTTCATTTTCTAACCCACATATAAGTATGCAATTGACTAGGGACCTTGAGTTGATGAGCTATTTTTCGTGGTTTGACTCTTAGATTTGGTCATCCACTTGTGGGTTGCAAGGTTGTATTGTTCAAAGTGCACAATGAGTGAAACTTGTTAGCAATATCATCAATTATCAGAAAGTACAAATATTAAACTATTGAAAAGATATTGGTAAATCCTTGTCTAGTCCATTCAAGACCTTAATCCATTCACTTTGAAAAAAAGATCATATAATTTTTTTTTGTTAGACTAGAGATCCTTTTTTTTATGTGAAAAAAAATTCATGTGTTATATTTTCTGAAGGCTTCTTTTCTCATCAAAAGAAGATGCGTTGTATAACTGATGGAAATTATACAACCTTTCAGGAAAAATAACTAATGTGGGGAATAGAATTTATTTATACAAAAAAAAGCTAAAGCTAAAGGGATTTTCACTGTGCACATATACACATTTCACTATTCATTACAATATTATAATTTTCTTTTTTAAAGCACAATAAAATGACTACATTGCCCTTGAAGACAATTTTTGAAGCTAGCATATAAGGGTTTTTTTTGTCTTCTTACTTTTTAAAATATAGTAAAATGATAACTTTACTCTTAGAAGCAAAAATTTTAAAATTTGCGTTCATGGGTTTTTTAGTCTTTTTCCTATTTTTTTGTTATTACCAAGTAGAGTAGTGGCAATTTGACCTTTTAGTAAACATTACATATTATTTAAAAACAAAAAAGTTATTGGTGCATGAGAGCTTCCTGCACAATTCGAGTGATGCATGCGATGTTTCTCGATAGTAAAAAATGTCATTTCATCGTGTCGTTGGAATCACTACTATGTCCTTTTTCTTTTTAGTCAGCGCGTGTTCATGGTGGTAAGGTGGTTTATTGTTAGCGAAACTTTTTTTTATTTTTTTCCTTCTCTTCTCCTCCCTTGAAAAATTTCGGAATCAACTTGGCTAATTTAACATTTAATATGTATTGATTCAATGTTGGTATATCCTTAAAATTCTTCCTATGGATACAATGTCCTTTGTACCCAAGCAAAAGAGTTTAAATTGAATGAATCGTAACGATAAGTCCCTTAGAGCAAGTGTTACCTTCCATGTATTACAATGTAACTCTTTTTTGAATGAAAACCATATGTTGTACATATCAGTATGATTGAACTTTCAAATATTCATTTAGAGTCACAAATAAAATTCAAATATGCATTGTTATTCTCTAAACTGCATGCGTATAACCAAATAAGAGAAGACAAATATAAAATTAATGGAAATTTTTAAATCGATAAAATACGATACAAACGCAAAGTATCTCGTATAAAGATTACATGATAGAACTAAGTCTTGTATGCTCAACATGCCCCATATAAGAAATAAGTGATAAACCTTTTTGTTAATAGATTAGCAATCATCAATCTAGTATTGATGTGTTCAACAATCACTTTGTTTGCATTGACATGTTTTTGAATAGCTAGATACTTAATGTCGATGTGCTCACTATGACTTCTGCTTTTATTATTCTTGGCCAAAAACACTGTAGCAGAACTATGCAATAAATCTTCAATGGCTTGGGAATTGTTTCAACTTTAAGCCTCAAAATAAAACTTCTAAATCATATAGCTTGTGATGTCATTTCAAAGCATGATACAAACTTTGCCTTAGTGATAGAAGTAGCAACCAAAGATTATTTTGCACTTCTCCAAGAAATGGCCCCTCCAACTAATAAGAAGACATCCTAATGTCGACTTTCTCGAGTCAAGGTAGCCAGCAAAGTCAAAATTTGAATATCCAATCACTTCTAGATGAATCACTTATATGTAAGCTTGTAGTCCTTAGTATTTTGAAGGTATCACATGATTTATTTTTTTTAGCTATCTAATTATCCAAACTTGGGTTACTTTGATGTCTGCCCAACATTCCAAATACATATGCAATCTCAGGTCTTATACAAACCTAACATACATTAAACTTCCAATTGCAAAAGCATATGGAATGTACTTTATTTGTTCCCTCTCCATATCATTTCTTGGATTTGATTCAATCTGAACTTGTCACCTTTGACAATAGCCTTATTAAGATTTCTCTCTAAAACTTTCATATGAGATTTCTCTGAAACTTTATTGATATAGGCTTATTGAGACACTCCTAATGTCCATCGGGATTTGTCTCTCTCAAGCTTTATGTCTATGATATAAGAAGTTTTTCTTGTATTTTTTTATATCAAATTGCATCAAGAGAAATTGCTTAATCTCATAAGTAAACTCAAATCACTTGAAGCAAGTAGAATATCATCTATATATAGGACTAAAAAAATTATTTTACTCCCACTAACCTTATGGTAAATACATTGATCCATGATATTCTTTGTATAATCAAATAAAAAAATAACATTAAGGAATTTTAAATACCATTGAGGGGAGGCTTGTTTAGCCCATATATAGATTTCTTACTAGAACATTGAAGGAATCAAAATTTGTAACGCATAAAGTTTGAACAATTGCAAATAAACAACAAGCTTACTAAAATATGCAATGAAGCTAAACATGGAGTATCCACCCATGCAAATTAATCCAAACAAATAAATCAACATGTCATTATAATCTTTCATGTGGGCTTAGATTATAACACACAAGTGATTTATATTACTTTATGATGGAACTGTCATTTTATCTCTAAAAGAATTTTTCTAAGCCTGTAGGAAACTAGGTTATATATATATATATAAACCAAAAACACTGTTGAAAAACAATATGCATTACAATACTAAATACGTAGTTAATAGATAGCTTAGATAAATTATGCACAGGACAATTAAAACTAAAACGTAAGCATCAAAACTCTATCATTCAACTCCTTTGTATAGTGTCGCCAAACTCAAATCAAAACCCTTGTTTATGTACATACAACCTTACTCAAATGAAATGGGATTCATGACATTTATTCGTTTGAACCATTTAGCAGTGTCCTAGCAAATATTCTTTCATTATGACTTGCATGTTGCTGTCCCTTTTTATTTTCCATCTATAATATTTCCCATTGTTTTTGTGGTGCACTTCTAACGATTTACTTCTATTTATGGTTGCATTCCTTGGAATATGTTTCGTAGATCTAATAACAGCTGAAACTACTCTCATGTAGGAGAGTGGTAGAAGCTGGACGGTACCATTGGGCTGCTACTAGAGGTGTAAATGAAGAAATGCTTTTGGAGAATTTGCCTGAAGACCTCCAGAGGGATATAAGAAGACACCTCTTCAAATTTGTCAAGAAAGTAAGATACAAATACCCTGGTCTAATAAAATTGCTTTGCTGCGTATTGCATGCCCATTTATTACTTCAGATCCTCAGGGCTTATAACTTCCCAATTTAATTTGACTATGAGGTGGCATTCAAACTCCAATCTCATTCCAACCAAAGAGAATTTTGAATTATCATGTATTTACCTGTAACATTTTGTAGGTATGGATTTTTCGCCTGATGGATGAACATGTCTTAGATGCTGTTTGTGAGAAATTGAAACAGAAAATATACATTAAGGGAAGTGAAGTTTTTTGTGTTGGTGGTCTGGTTGAGAAGATGGTTTTTATTGTGCGTGGAAAATTGGAAAGCATCGGACATGATGGGACGGTGGTAGCCTTATCTGAAGGGAATGTTTGTGGTGAGGAACTTTTCACATGGTTTCTTGAGCATAGTTCAGTGTCCAAAGGTATATTATTATTCTGAAAAATCTATTGATTCTTATTTCACTTCATTACTGACTGGTTTAAGTTACCCGCTAGCTAAACTTCCAATGGCTTCTGTCACACCATAAGAGCATGAACATGGTTTATTTTACTTCCTGGTGCAGATGGAAGGAAAATCAAGATTTCTGGACAGCGTTTGATTAGCAGCAGGACAGTAAGATGCTTAACAAATGTAGAAGCATTTTCACTCAGTGCCGCAGACCTTGAACAAGTCACCAGCCTTTTTGCAAGAAACCTGCGGAATCCGCTCGTCCAAGGAGCCATAAGGTTATTCCGGTGCCAATTCATATCTTTTAGCATATGCTTTAATGAGGATACCAGTTTGGTCATGCAGGAAAACAATGCATTTCAATTATTATTCAAGCTTTTCATCTTATTCCCCTGAGAAATTACAAAAACTCGAATTCCATTAAAATTTCATATCATATAATTTCATTCCAACAACACATTTACAACAAAAAAAAGAGAGAATATTATTTACGATAATAACAAGATAGAAATTTTTCACGCATTCCAGTATCATTGTCATGGATCCAGGATCCAAATCAAATGTTGGATATCAGATTGTGGACATGAGTCATATACTTAAAGGGGATACATGGCACATTAAATCAATGGTTGCAAAATACACTCTTAAAACAGCAAGCTCTTTCACTTGACTTTGTTTTGCCTTCTGACAGGTATCAATCTCCCTACTGGAGAGCCCTTGCTGCTACCCACATTCAAGTTGCCTGGAGATATCGGCAGAAGTGTCTGAAGCATAGCAAGACCTCTCAATCAAATCATATTACCTCTCTCTCGAATCATTCTTCTTTCTCGAGGGTTTAGATCTTGTATTTTTAGATTGCTAAGTGATCCTGGCCTATCTCCCTCTCGAAAGCTTCTTCTTACAAAAAAAAATTATTGTAGAACCTTGTCTCTTAAAATTAAATTCTTTAAGAATTTTCTTAAATCATATCGCTTTACATACACTTGAGACCCAACAACCTCAAAATTTTGATAAGATTCAATTTAATTAAAGAAAACTAACTTATCTTCACTCATGTAATTGATATAGACATTGTCTAAGAACCATAAATTTGGTGATTTTTTTTCATTCCTATAACAAGTCATAAAAAAAAAATGTGTTATCTTCTATTTCTGTAAAATTAGATTTTATACCATCATTGATATAATCATATTTGTTACATTTTAAGCGCTCACCTTTTAATTTGTTCATCAATATAATGTTCATATTTCATTGACTTTGGCTTGTAAAATATTGAATAATTGTTTTTATATCTTTTTTTTTTAGAATTAGAATATTGATTCTTTAAAATTATGATATAAAAATCTACCATTATCGATTCTTGTACTTCCTTAAACAAATTTATATGAGATAGAATAACAAATATTAAATGAAACTTGTAATGCATGTTCCTCGTTGTCTTGTTGATTTAACTTTTGCTTATGAATTGGTAAGAAACTTTGCAATTTATCAATGAAAAGTTAACTTTTGCTTATGAATTGGTAAGAAACTTTGCAATTTATCAATGAAAAGTTCATAAATATTCTTAGATTTCTCAGTTGAGCACACAACAAAATTGAGTTTTAGAGTCAACAATTGAAAAATCTTCTCAATGATGGTTAGATTCTTCATTTTATTGCTATGAATTTGCATCTTGTTAATGATTTTCATTTGATGGGAACTCCAAGGGTAAGAATATAAGAACCCACATATAAGAAAGAGCAACTTAAGAAAAAAAGCTAAACTCATATTTAAG
>Ga0325402_1001812_pt1 | contig 18102 bp, 14 predicted proteins | sample PopdelMetagenome_22_FD_207212 | JGI IMG/M metagenome (GOLD analysis project Ga0325402, IMG submission 207212) | Populus deltoides microbial communities from Bellville, Georgia, United States - Xylem-PdKOR-R3 | ecosystem: Host-associated > Plants > Phyllosphere > Stem > Wood/Secondary xylem... | reverse complement strand
CTTACAAGAGTTGAGAGATGCAAATTGCTATGGATATTAGGTCAACTCTAAGGAGGAAGTAAGAGAATAAAAGAGATTGAAATTATGTTCAATATTCAGAACTGTATAGCGTGCATCATAGGACCTTAGACTGGTTGTTAACACGGCATTTGATAAATTGTTTGCTTTCAGAAGCATGAGGGTTAAGAGAAAGTGATTAATTAAAATGAAGAGAACCTGTTTTCTGAATTGATTAATTATTGTACTTGCAGTGATACACATGTCACAATTTTTTTCTTTCAGGGGTGAAGTCCTTAGATTACCAATATTTATTTTGTGCCGTCTGAATTTTTCACTGTGATCTCAGGGTCTGAGCCTTGAGCTCTGTGCAAAGGATAGAGTAGGCTTACTATCTGAAGTTACAAGGATTCTGCGAGAGAATGGATTAGCCGTATCAAGAGCAGGTGTCATGACAATAGGAGAGCAAGCAACGAATGTTTTCTATGTAAGAGATGCTTCTGGGAATCCGGTGGATACGAAGATTATCGAAGCACTTCGTAAAGAAATCGGGCACACCATGATGCTTAATGTGAAGAAAACACCTGCTAGTTCCAGAGAACCTGAAGCTAGAGGATGGGCCAAAACAAGTTTCTTTTTCGGGAACTTGCTGGAAAGGTTCTTGGCATGAGAACATTTCTGTATTGCTGTCACAGAAATAATGAACTGTACAGGACAATAAACCTCTTCATTACCAAAGCATGAACTATGGACAGGGCTTGCACTAGACTTTGTTCAATATTCAAAGAATAAATATTGCAAGCTAATGAAGTTCGAACCTTCGGTTGGAAAAGGACAGAAATTTCGAAATATATATATATATATATATATATATATATATATATATATATATATATATATATATATATATATAAAGTATCAAAATAAGCTGATGTTTCTAAAGGGCGAAGGAATTATTAGTATGGAATATTGCATACCCTTCAAAAATACATATAATTATTTTTGTATTAGAAAACATCATAAATTAAAATTTCATATTTAGCTTTACAAGAATGCCCGGGGCAATTTTCACAGAAGCATGGCGAGGTCTCTCGCTAGGGTAAGTTCATGGTTTTATAATCGGTCAATCTGAAAAAAAGTAACTGTAAGTAATATTCATATATTTTTTAAATTGTATTTTGGTGCGATTTAAAAATATATTAAATTAACATTTTTGATATTTTTTATAATTTTAATATGTTAATATCAAAAATAAAAAAAATATTTTAATATATTTTTAAATAAAAAACATTTTTAAAAAACACTACACATCAAAGTAACTATTAGTTGGATCTTCAAATAAGAAATGTAGAGCATAGATTAAAAAAAAAAATAGGTAACTGCACCTGTTTCATTACCATTTCACACTCATTTTTTATTCAATTTATCTGCAGGTATGGAAACACAATAGGTAACATAGATTGTATTTTTTAAAAAAATTTAATTTTAAAAAAATTAAATTAATTTTTTTATTTTTTTATATGTTAATATAAAAAATTAAAAATATTATTTAAAAAAAATACTTCAAAAAACATTTTTCATCAGAATCACAAACCATATGAAAATTGCAACCGTCAAAATTCAAGTGTCAATTTGACGTAATATAAAGGATAGCACACGCTGAAAGAGACAACCATAACCATCCATCGACGCTGCCTCCGAAACAGAGGCAATCAATTATGTGAAGGTTTTAGCAGCCCTGGCTGAACGGCTCACCGTTGATCCACCACCCATCCTGGTCCTAAAGTAAAAGGAAGGGGAACATTTAGTCAAGGATTCATGAAAATGGAATTGCAAATTAAAAGTTTTAGAATTTGTCCGATCAACACAAAATCAAATTGGAATATTATCCAGCCCAGAAGTCAGCTTTACCTCAACCAACATGTTATTGTCCATATTCGTAATAAAGGGAGTATTTCTATCCTGGAAAAATAAGATTTAAGATAGAGGGAAAGCTTTTATTTAAAGCTCGGTTTCATTATGTTTTTTAGTTTTAAATTATTTTTTTTAATTTTTTAAAGTTATTTTAATATGCTGATATAAAAAATAAAATCAAAAAATTAAAAATAAATATTATTTTAATGTATTTTTTTAATAAAAAAATACATTAAAATGTAAATCGTTTATTAAAAAAATACATTAAAATGTAAATCGTTTCCAAACACTCAAACCATTTAAAAAAAAAAAGGACGCACAATGCGACTTTCCACACAATTTCGCACCCATCAATTCTCTCTCAAACTTTTCTTTCTTGTTTTCTTTCTCCACTTTATTTTACAGTTATTTAAAAACAAAATTTATTTCCCTTCAAAAATTGTCTTCTATTCTCTTGCGACTGACAAATAATTTCATCAAGATCAACATGTTTCTCCACTAGGAGCAGTCACTTTTTTTTTTAATAAAAAAATATTTTGAATATTTAATTTAAAAAAAGTCACATTTTACGGAATGATCATAATAGCTCATTAATGTTTTTAGTGGATTCACTATATATTTGACAATACAGCTCCATTCCTCGGTCAATCTGAATTGTCTAATGCTTATCCTGGACTAGACTGGTACTGGTATTGTCTACGGTAAAAATTAAAAAAAAAATTAAAAAAAATTAAAAAAATAAAAAACTCAAGGCTTTAGACATTGGAGTGTTGACGGGGATATTTCTTTCAAACTAGCATAATTTAAATAATCACACTATTAAAAATAGTACAAGCAATAAAAATTTAATAGGTTGGATTATTCTTAGTAGAGCAACCGATTATATTGCGCTACTGATTACCTTATTTATAGCAGCGTAATAAGATGACATTTAAATAATTGTGTTATTAATATTTTAAAATATATAAAAAATCACAATCCTTACATTTTCTCGTAGGCATTTGTTCCAAGATTTGGCACAAATGAATGTTTGTTTGTTTGTTTATTGTATTTTGAAGGCATATTTTTTTTTTAATCATGCTATTAAAAATGATTCGATTTCTTAAAATTTTATTATTTGTTGTGCTATTTTTGATAGCTCGATTAATTAAATTTTATTATTTTTTAAATTATATTAATTTATAAAAAAAATTAACTATCATGTTAAAATAATTAGAATAGTTTAATCGGTTATTACTTGAATTTACTTTATAATAATCATAAATTCAAATCTTTTAAGATTATTAAAAATTTATATAATTTTTAATTTTTAAGATACATGCAAGCTTACAAAATACATACATTAAAATAATAATAATAATAAAAAAAAACCCTCTAAGAATTGCCGTCCCATAAAAATTAGAAAGCAATCAAAGGGCCACTTTTGAGCGGGGCCGTCATCACACCATTGATTAACATCAAACACATGGCACCACACGAGCCGCTTAACCTCTTCCCGTACGTTTCTCCTTCTTTCTTTAGAATCCTTTTGTCTCGATAAATGCACATCCCCTCCAAACCTTCAGCTGTTAGCAGAGCTCACAGAGAGAAAAAGAAAATCACAGCTAAAAAACGTATATCACCGACACCCTTCAAAATTTCTTTTATTTGTGTCCCTCTCGACTTTTGGTACGGAAAGACTCTATTTTTCTCTCATAGAATCTGCTGGTAATGTGAGTTAAAGATTGTTTTTTAATGATCATTTAGTTGTGTCTTGTTAATGATTCTTAATCAATGTTTCTTTTGTTATGCCTTCATGATTTTAATAAGGTTTTTGACATGGGTTTTGTATTTTATTTTTTTGTCGTCTTACTAAAATTTTCTTCTTTTCTCTCGTAACCTCTTCAACTGTATTGATGACAGAAAACAGAAACAAGAAACAAACAAACTTTTCCACGTGAAATGGCAGGGGAAGCAAAAGGGAGGAGGGAAGACTTGAACTTGTATTCTGAGAAGCCGATGATGCTTGCTTTTGATGGTGGAAAGAGTGGGATTGGTGCAGGAGGTGTGGAAATCGAAGGCTTGGTGATCACTGAGTGGAAAGATATCCCTATGGAGCTGTTGTTAAGGATTGTTTCGCTTGTTGATGATAGGACCTTGATTATGGCTTCCGGGGTTTGCAGTGGATGGAGGGATGCTATTTGCTCGGGACTCACCCATCTGTGTCTCTCTTGGTATAACCTTTCTTCCTCTGTCTTTAATAATCAATATGTTGTTCAAGCTGATTGTAATTCTTTTGGGATTTTTGTTTAATTTAAGCTGTATCGATTGTATATAAAATTGTTCTTATCTCTTAATCCGACCCAGGTGATCATGCCCTTTTGAGTTATTGAAGTGTTTCTTACTTAAGAGTTTGTATGTGGTTTTTAAACAGAGCAATTTGTCCCGGATTGCCATCTTCTCCGAGGCCATGATCGAAAACATTGCTGATTGGTTACAGAAAGTAACATGGAAACATGCTATCTTTGCAAACTTGTAACCCTAATTCAGTGTTAATGTCACGTGCTGTAATCAGTTCTCATCATGGTAGTTTTTGATTTTTTTACGGGTAAATGAGTGATATACATAGACAATCAGAAATTCATTTGCTTGTTTGCGAGGGGAATGTTAAAAGATTTGATTGAGTTTGCTCTGCATCAAGATTTTAGATTTGTTGTGTATAATTCCTAAAGTATTTCTAATCAACATTCAAGACCTTTTGAAAAGTAACCTTTTAGAAATTGTTCCGGCTTATTATCAGGTCTTATTTTGTTGACCAATCTGTTCTGAATTTATTCTGCTTCATCATTGACAACGATAACATCTTGCATCAGTTCTTTTCTTCAGGTGCAAAAACAACATGAACAACTTGGTTCTATCTCTTGCTCCTAAATTTACAAAACTGCAAACTCTTGTGCTGCGCCAAGATAAACCACAACTCGAGGATAATGCTGTTGAGACTATTGCAAGTTACTGTCATGATCTGCAGGACCTGGATCTCAGCAAAAGCTTTAAGCTTAGTGATCTCTCCTTGTATGCATTAGCTCACGGTTTTCCCAATCTTACCAAACTCAACATCAGTGGTTGTACGGCATTCAGTGATGTTTCTCTAGAGTGTCTGACAGAACGTTGCCGAAAATTAAAAACTTTAAATCTCTGTGGATGTGTGAATGGTGCAACTGACCGTGCCTTGCAGGTTTATGCTTGTAACTATTATATATATATATTTTTTCCATCTGCCACTGAAGGAGTTATATGGCTTACAAGTTTGGTAAACAATCTGCAGGCTATTGGACGCAACTGCAGTCAGTTGCAGTCTTTGAATCTGGGATGGTGTGAGAATGTGAGTGATGTCGGAGTAATGAGTCTAGCATACGGATGTCCTGATCTCAGAACCCTTGACTTGTGTGGTTGTGTCTGTATAACAGGTATTTTCAAATTTGGGGATGATTTTGCGTCATTTCACAAGATGTTCTTACATTATTACTTAACCAAAATGTATTTGTTAATTGTCATAAGGCGCAAAATTTCACTGAACTATCGAATGGGCAAGAGACTTAGAAACAATGCAATCCCAAGAATTCTCATGGCCTGATCTATTATATTTGCAATCTTATGACTTTTTTCCATAGTACTGGACGGTGCCCCTTTTTGGTAAGAGTATGAAATTGAGAAAGGTGATTCATTTGTCACAATATTAAACTGACCCCGCAACCTGTTAATTTGGCGTGAAAGATATACTGCCAATTTGAATTTGAGAGCAGATGTTATTTTCATGCTAAGGTTGTTTTGGTATTTTGATTATGATGATGACTGATGGAATATTCACAATTTTTCTGCAGATGATAGCGTGATTGCTTTGGCAGACAGGTGTCCCCGTCTTAGATCCCTCTGTCTGTACTACTGCCGGAACATCACAGATAGAGCAATGTATTCCCTTGTCCACAACCGGGTGAAGAACAAGCCTGCAATGTGGGAATCAATGAAAGGCAGGTATGATGAGGAAGGATTAAAGAGTCTCAACATCAGTCAGTGCACGGCAATCACACCTCCTGCTGTTCAGGCTCTATGTGACTCGTTCCCTGCACTTCATACCTGCTCAGGGAGGCATTCCCTCGTTATGAGTGGCTGTTCGAACCTAACTTCCGTGCATTGTGCCTGTGCTGTCCAAGCACACCACACCGCAAGTTCTATTCCTAATCCGGCACATTGAGCCGCACATGCAGTTCTGAATTTAAAGCAACTGTGCATGTGAACCTGTAAAGGTAGAACTATGCCCTTGTAAATATGTGGTTGTGTTTAAGAGTTGACAATGTGGATGCACATGGGCAGCCCATTCATTGTTGCGAATATGGTCTGTAAGTAAAGCTATGGACTTTTATCTGCTCTTTGGTTGAGCAGGTATGTTGTCTCCAAGTTTATTGGTCAAATGTGTGTATTGGTTGCTTATGATTTATTATGACAATTATAAACCTACCTTCATGTGATAATCAATCAAAATCATTGGCTATATGCCTAAGTGCTTAATATGATCTACCAAGGGGCACGCTTTCTTGAGAATTTTAGAGGTTGTATACGCTTCCTCGAATATGTAATGTACTTCAGACTTTTTAGCAGAAAATATTGTCACGTGAAAACTCCGTAAAAGGTCACAAATAAAAAGTACAAGAATTTGACTGATCATCCTATGTATTCTCTTTTTATTAGCGTTTGAGGATGTTTAAGTGGCTCGGAAGCCATTCGGCATTTAGGTTTTTTCTTGCTGGTGGTGGTGCTTCCTGCGTTTCATTAGACCTGCTTCGACCCAAATCAAGAACCTTCCAGCCCAAACTGTCATGTTCAGCTTTTGGAACTGCCTCCTAATGCCAGCGAGTTATTGTAGGTATTGCTTCATTTCGCTCTCAAAACGACTGGGGGAAAATCAATCAAGAAACCCTAGTTATTTCTCTTGTCGTTTACCTGTCGCTAGGAGGACAATTGGAGCCATGTCACCTCATCTTTTCCTTTTCTGATGGCTGCTAGTGCGATGAATGCAAAGCACATAAAATGCCCCACCTCGCAGCATTGTTGGACTCATCATTCGAAGACGGCTTGAACTAGGAAAAAGTGCTCAGTGCATTTCTGAAAAGTGCCCTTCCTATTCTATCAGAAAACAACCTCTACTTGACAAATATTGTTCCAGTCAAATGGATAGTCAGTTCTATATGAGAGATTACGATCAATGTGATTTGTTCTCTCTTTAAACAAATACGCACACAACATAAAATATAAATATAGCTTGTCCCAATCTATGATTAGAAGGAGGAAAACACTGTGTTACAGCCTCAGAGTCAGCCTTTGGCATATACATTCTTGGGCATCATTTGCTTTTGTACACGATCTCTTCATCATCCACATCAAATGCTGGATTGCACAGGCATCTGAATAGTCTGCCAATACCCTGCCAAAGCAAAAGATTACACTAATGACATTTTTCTCCTGGAATCAATTTACTATTAAATTCAGAATGATTTTCCTGGAATGCAGGTCATAAGAATTATGCTCTCATCGGGCATAAATTTAGAGCTAAGAAGAGAAAAGAAGATGCAGTCGAAACACGAATGCAACTGATGTATTAGCTCTAAATGGTATTACAACATGCCTGAGTAAGTAGAGGAGTTCGATAGGATAATGCCCTTGGTGAATCTTCTTCACTACTGCTATCATCATCATCGTCATCAGTTTCAACAGAACTTTTTCCCTTTGATGTTGCACCATTTCTTGATTGCCTTTCCTGCTGAATATTTTTTATAAAGCAAAATCAAGTCCAAAATTATCAATTTTTTCGAAAAAATGTTCATGGAATTACAAAGACAATATTGTGTAGTGATTATGATAAATAAACCACCTGAAAGATCCTCCCAAGATTTTTCAATGCCAGAGCACGGGCTTTAAGCTCTTCTTTTCTAACATTATTTTCTTTTAGGACCTGCAAAAAAAAAATACGAGAAGAATATTATGGAAGACCTTTTTTTTTCAAGCAGTTGAAAAAAAAGGTAGCTACTAGGGAGGAAATGCATTCCCAATTCATCTCTGTTTTTCTCCAACAAAAACTTAAACAACTCAAAATAAACTAGATTTCCTAAATTCTACCCTGAAATGGAAGGTTAAACAAGAGTTAGAATATAAAAAGAAATAGTTCGTGAATAACTCCTACTTGTGAAACAGAGAAGATAACAAAGGTTTTCTTGAATTGAAATGGAGAGCCTCACCATTTGGCACACATGTATCACGGTAATTTCAATGTCCACTACATTCAGTTTCCATAACGAGTTCATCAATGTGTCTTTGTTTGAAAGTAAATGTGATTCAACATCATTTCCAGGGCCGCTTCCATCCATTTTAAATTGGCGGCGCATATCTTCTTGAAGCTGTAGTAACTGGAAGGCACCTGGATTTGCTTTCCATATTTAGTTAGGTAAGCTTACTTGTACACAGACACCCACAAACAATGCTATTACTGGAGGCAGAGATGTGGGTATGGGGTGCTGATGTCTCATACCTTTTGCTGCTGTAATCTGTGACTTCCAGAAATGTCCTTTATTGCGAACCCACTCTGCCAAAAATGGCACCCCAAGATAAATTGCTTTCTTCCCGAGCTCTTGTGCTGCTTGTCTTGAATATATGTAGCCAATAGTATGTAATATATCCACTCCAAAAGCTGTATCTTTCAGTCAAACGAAATATTAAGCTACGCTGCGGAGTTTTCTAACCATAGAAAACAATCAAATTGCAGATGTATCAAGAAAAGGAAGGATGGGAGAGTTCAGTTTAATTTACCTGCATCAGAAAGCCTCTTGGCTTCTGATTCTGCACGCCTTAAGAATCCAACTCTGTCACCTTGAGCATATTGGTTAAGAAAATCTTTCAGAAATCTTGCTAGCTTTTCTTCTCTTTCTTTTTGGACAGCCTTCAATGAATAATCACAAACCGGAAACAAAAGGTGCAGGTTAGTCTAAATAATCAATACATCATAGCTTATCAAAAACAGAAACGAAAAAAACAGAATAGGGTTATGTAGGGATAGACATGTTAGAACAAGCTACACACTGCATACTTCCAGCATGTGTGATAACAGGGACAGAAATTCTAAGCCACCGCTACTTTTGCAGAACTTCAAAGCTGAAACATTTAGTAGGATAAGGGTAAAAAACACAGGTAGACGTCGAAGTCAAAATACATGGTACTCTGCTATTCGTGAAATTACAGAGGAAAATACAATGGGAACGGCCAAACCAACTGGAGTTTCCTTGGTGGAGTGAAATACTACAGTGTAAGCTCTATATGAGTGTGATGATATTACCTGCTATTGCATAATTGAGTTTAAATGTACTTACAGGACTGCTTACATCTTAAGCACAAGACTTCATGAACTCGGTGAAATTCCATACCTTCAATTTCTCATGTACTTTATCAGGATTCCCACTTTCACTAGCTAATTCAGAAGAAGCCATTGATGTCACCGACAGATGTCCTACGTAGTCCTCAAATAGTTCACTCCCAAACAGAAGAGCGAATACAGCAGTGGGGTCAAGCATGGTTTCCCTGAGAAATAGGATATCAAATTATTTGAAGGAGAAGATACCATACTGGGAAGACGAAGACAGCTATATTCAAATGGAAATCTACATCTTAATGACGCATCAAATCCATTATGCAAGTAAAAATAGATATTTACATGCCCAAATTGATGATCAAACTGCACTCGCTAAAAAGTATTCAGTGAAAAATGAACGAGCCATTATTTGAAGAGGGTTTTGCTACAGTGAGTAATATATAGTACTGACCAGAAAACTGTCTCAGTTGATCATTCTGCATTTTTCAAGCCAAGACATCTATGGTGTATATTTTCAAGCAAACCTCAGGGACTAGAATCATCTTTAAACAGGATTAGAGCAAATTACAAAAGGAAAAAAAAAAAACCTTGATATGCAATACTTTCCATTTCGATCATATGCGTCTCTTTGCACTGGATCACTCAGAACTTGATAAGCTTCACCTAAAACCTGCCAAAGTTAAAATGGTTTAAACCCTTTGTAGTTTCCAATCAATAATTTGTGACTAGATTCTCTATGCTTGTTATGTGAAATTGTGTTCTGGAATATTAGACACTCCACATTTACTAGGTGTACACGAGAAACACACTACCAATATAATAATGGATATAGCAATAGAAAGATGACTCCTGACACCCTCATCCCTAATTGCATTTTCCTTGCACTTGCCTAATTATTTTAAGAAACGAATCGGACATTTGATAAGGAAAAAGATGTGGTCTATGTCTGTGCTGAAGGGATAAATAACCATCATAACCGGGTAGACTTGCCTGAAATCTCTCAGCAGCCTGTGGATCATCTGGATTTTTGTCTGGATGAACTTGCCTGGCCTGTAAAATATAATATCTCTCTCTCTTATAGTTAGCCATGGTGAAAAGAACAAAAACTCTTACAGAGTTACAATATAAAATCCTGAGGAAAAAAAATTTGGACGCAAAGAAGCTCAGCATTTTTTACTTTTTGAAAGGCACCAGGTTCCATTAAAAAGAAATCAAAATTTTCGTTACTTTTTAAACTCAATTTAGCTTATAATTCACTCTTTACCAGTCTAAGTAAAAGCAACCTGGATATGTTTCTTAACTCAAATTCACCACAGAGAAGGCAAAACTAAAACACTAGATTTTGTATTTCAGGCATCACTAGTAGCCATATAACCCTGCTAACTGTACAGTCGGTAACACAGCGTCAAACAATATAGGTCCTCTCTAAGTGATCAAACCTTAAGATAATAAGCTTTGCGAATCTCCTCCTCTGAAGCAGATGGGCTGACACCAAGAACATCATAGTACTCACTTTCCTTCACCATCCCTGATTGTGTCTATAGAGTAAGAAAGTGAAATGATGAACTGGAGCTTCTTCTCCAAGGAGTTGGAGAGTCAGAAATGTTTTGGGAAATGAAAAGATGATAGGAAAAGAGATGAGAATATAGGAAAAGTGACTTGAGTGTGAGAGAGATGGCCATATTAAGGAGAGCCCCACTAGCTTCTATCGCCTTTCCAGTTCTTCACTGCAATAAACAAATACCTGGAACTTCCTTTTCGCGGGAGCAAAACAGTATTTTAACTGTCACCAAGGTGGCGCATATGATTTTCATTGATTTCAGGTCAGAGAGCTGTCGTTGGGCTTGGGCTAGTGTTTAGAGGGCTCGTCCATGGGTGGGCTTGATAAAGGTGGTCCCTCTTTTGGGTAGTGGGGTTCACTGTTAGGTTTAGTTTCGATCCAAGTTGTTAAAGGTGGGCTCTATGATCTAGCCCCGGAAGGAGATTGGGTGGACCTACTCGAAAGGGAAGGTCTCCTGAATGATCTTCCCTCGTTCTTTTTCGTAAGATTGTTATATACAACGAATAAAGGAAAGATTTCTTCAAAAATAAAATAATGATGATAAAGGAAGGTTGCTTTTGGGGATTGAGCATCATGAGAAGGAACGTGGTATGTGGTGGCTCCACGACACAAAAGAAAAGCACTAGTCAAGCTACAGCATCTGCATTTTTATGTGGTTGCCGTTGAACTGCTTTTTTATTAAATTTTAATTTTAAAAAAATTATTTTTTATATTATTTTGATGTGTTAAGATCAAAAATTAATTTTAAAAAACAAAAAACAAATTATTTAAATATATTTTTAAATAAAATAATACTTTAAAAATCAACTTCTATCGTACCCATAAATAAATACATACAGCAAAAGCAGCGGACCGTCACTCCATTGAGATAGGGCTGGCAGGGCCTTTTACTCCGACTAGATGTTTGTGTCTGAGTGCGGTGCCGTTTAGAAGGAAAAAAGGTTGGCAAAAACCGAAAATACGAAAGTAAAGGTCCTACCGGGAGTCGAACCCAGGTCGCTGGATTCAAAGTCCAGAGTGCTAACCACTACACCATAGAACCATTTATGTCTAGAATATTACACTTTATAAATTTATAACATTATTCTCTTTAAGGGAACCAAATATGTAAAATCTTTAATTTTGAGCCACTGTATCAAAGTATCAATCCCTCTTTCCAGGGGATAGTATGCAACCAAGAAAGGGTTGTGGCAATCAGCAAAGGCAGCAGGAGCAGGAAATATTTTTGGTGTTTTGCCAATGTGATCAAATTCTTTCACAGGCGTCCTATTCAAAGTTTCCAGATGCCACTTTCAAGGTATTATTCGCTGGATTATACTAGTACAAAATTTTGTTTTCGCACATGTAGTGAAGGAAATTTTGTTGGGCTGTTTTCTCTTTATTGTACTTCACCGCAAAAGACACTCTCTAGTTACTGTACCAAGGCATATTGCTTTTCCTTTTTGCGGAATATACTGGTTTTGTAGGAGATTTGTGGTTGCAGACATAAGCATTCCTTTCCCCAACCGCACATCTTCTTTCGTTGTATTATTATTATTCCTTCTTAAAGCGATTTCGATGTATTGCAGGATCTACGAAGAAAACCTCCAGTTACTGGCACCCTATTCTCATGGCATAATGCTCTACAATTTAGCCTGACAAGAGATATCCATGAAGAACTTGGAATTGATAAGTGACTAATACCATGCCAAAAGTGTACACCAGCATTACTTGATCTGTAAAGCCGAGATAGTGAAATCCCAATAAACCACTCCAAAATGTTCTAGAGTCCCTTAAGAGGTCAAGATGTTTGTTTTGTGAACAACATGTGGAAGATTTAGGTCACACCATCTCATCAAATGGTATTGTTACTGATCCTAAGAAGACAGAGGCTATTAGAAAATAGTCAATTTCCACAATCAGTCAAAGAATTGAGAGGGTTTCTAGGGTTGGAAGGATACTATTGTAAATTCTTTAAAGGACTTGGAATTATAAGCAAACCTCTAATATATTTGCTAAAGAAGGAAAATTGAAGTTGGACCAGAAATCTTAAGAGACTTTTAATCATTTGAAGGTTGTCTTGTGTCAAGCTCCTATTTTTGCATTACTAAATTTCAAATATGCCATTATAAAGGGGTATTGTTACTGATAACATATTGGTAAAGCGAAAGGAGCAGAATCAGTGGTAAGAAGCAGTGTGGGAATCAAGTGCTTATTAGTCCGTTAATTAGTTGTAATCAGTTGGCCATCTTAATGAGAATGACTGTCATAGAAAAGACTGCACATTCAGATGCGAGCAATTGCCCCGCGCACATTTAGACTAGCTTTATGATTCTGTGCCCAAAAGCATCACCATCTACCCCTTTGCTCATCTGTTAGCAGGAATTCAAGTGTAGGTATTTGTTGCTTCACTACTGCTGAATGCTGTGCATTGTTTTCTACAGTCACCATGACCGGATTAACCAACCATGTTCACCATTGAATTATCCGGGCTTTCATTCTCCACCTGAAAAGCTGGTGTTAATAAAATTTGTCTTTTGAACACTCATTTTTCATACAAACTCCACGACGAAGGAGTTTTGTGTTTTTGGATTGTTGCATTTGAAGTAAAAGAAGCAGAGGTCACCAAGTAGGATTCAGTTCTTAAGGCGTGTCAACAAATTTCATGGATGACTTGACCTCTGCTCCTTTTCCTTGTCTCTTTTCTCAATTTCTTTTTGTATACGTTTCATAATTTCGTGAGAAACTGTGTTTGTAGTTTTATTTTGCTAATTTCATGGCTATTTTGGTAATTAATTGGCCAGCTGTTTCATACGATTGAAATAATTTTCTAGAGTATTGATTCAGCTTTAAAAAAATACCCAATTATAAAAAAGATGCTAGAATAGCCCCCGTCACTATATTGCATTCGGCCCTGCTAAGCGCGAAGTCCTCTTGGAATAATTAAGAACTCCCTGACAAGGTTATTTTCTGACGTTAAGGTAGCTTACAGCAAGAAACCCACAACAGAGCCAGACGTGTACTAATACATCAATAAAGATAATCAACTAGAAAATTCAGCCGCTAGCCTGTAACAATGTTCGGCTAATCTCTATCCAAACGCATGGCTAAAAAATGCGCTGGTAGAAACTTTTTTCTTTCTGTCTACGATGCTACTTAATGGCTATTAAATCAACAAAATAAACAAAGACGGGCTAAACTATTTGATCATGGGTATAAATATAAGGTTGTCATCACTGTGATAACTTTGGATCTTGATGTGCCAGCTCATGAGTTCTCAAATCGGATGACGATGACAAATCGGGCGACGACACAGGTGACCAATCAAATCGGACGACAACGCAGGTAATGTTGTCAGTGCTCCCACGTGCATAAGCTTCTTGTATTAGTTTTCTTGAAGCTGCTTCAGCATCTGTTATATCTTGCACTAGTGCTACTGCATCCTGGAAGCACATAAAAGCTAGCACGTTAACATGCTACATTCAACTAAAATGGACTTGTAATTTTGCAGGGTAGTTATCTCGATCCAGCCAGTACTAAACCAGAAAACATGTTTTCAAGCTTCCATGACAGTAAATATAGATTTACTACTAATTTAAACATCCTACTGCCAGTGTGAGATCCCACATCGGAAGCGAGCGTCTAGAGCCAGGGCCTTATAAGTGCATGCTCACCTTGACGGGTAAGACGCGTTTTGGGGTCATACGTGGCTGCCAAGAACAAAACCGTGAGGGGGACCTGGGTGGAAGTCCTGGATTTGGGTGGATTGGGAGACCCAAAACGGACAATATCTTGCTAGTGAGGGGACAATATCTTGCTAGTGAGGTGGGGTATTACAGCCAGAATTCGTGATTTTCACAAATCCTAACTGAATTTCCCATAATAAGAGGCTATTCTAAAAGGGAAGCAACCCTTTTGACTGACAGAAAGCATCCTCGCCAACACAATCACAAGCTTACCAGTCTATACCTAGTTTCAAACTTCGATGGTTTGGGCAGATGTAATCCTCCAGAAATACAATTCTAGAGTAACTTTCTCTAGAATGGCAGACTGTATCATACATTAAGTGCATGCCTCTTGAATAAAGATCTAGCAGGTACTACATCATCCATAACACTCAGATGAATTAAAATGCCCGTTTTATTGATTTCAAACTTCAAAATCATCATTCGCTCTATGAATTTTCAATGATAAAAAATTCTGTAGTTACTATTAACAGTTCAGCCAAATTTCCACCATCAATAAGAGATTGATTTCGGGTCCAACTCTGAGTCTAATGGTTCCTTGGGTACCATAAATTAGGACAAAGGAGGCAAGAAAGAGTGGGCAAGTGGGAACAAATAGAAAGGGCACATTTTTCCTTTATGTTCTCAGGACATCCAGGAGGAGGAAAAGAACCATTTACTGCCAAGATTCACACTCATCAACTGGAGACAAAGGATATCTCGTCCCAGCCATTCAACACTAGTAACCCTCTGTGCGTGTGCCTAGCCCCACCCAATGCCCCAATGCCCCCCCCTCCTGAGCTTTTGGATACAAATAATATTATTCTTCATGCATAGTACTGACATCAACAATTTTCAATGCTAGGAAAGACTTCAGAATACTTTGCACAATCCTTTAAGAGCAGAAAAGCCTGACCTTATTTGTTAGGACATTCCATAGCCCATCGCTTGCAACAATTATAAATTCTACACCATCAATTTCTTCTTCCTAAACATTGGAACAGGAATGATCATGAGTGATGTGGAATTAAACAAGAAAAGCAAATAGACATGTGATAATAGTGAAGTCCAATTTCCTGCTATATTTCCCTTCCATATTTCCACAATGAATAAAATGGCAACAAGATCACACATAAAAACAGTATGAACCAGCATATGATTATTTTTGCTCCCCAAAACTACCTGAATTTCTGGCTCAGCAACAACATATGGCTTAAGTAGCTTATCCCCAAATGCGCGAGAAACAGCAAGCACGCCACCCACTCGCCATGTTCCTAGAAATTTTAGCAACATGTTAGAGATATTTATCATAATACTTTTGGCCAGTACTTCATCAAGCCTGTATCATAATATCGAGCATAAAAATAAATTAGTGGCATATAATAGAATCATTTTCCTTCCCTACAACTAAACGCCAGCACCAGCAAAGCTCTCCCAACTTGCACCCATAATGGAAAATGGTTCCAAAATATAATTTTGAAAAATTAAATCAAGAAAAGGCCTACTGTACCCACATTCAAGATAAATAAATGAACAAGGCCAGCACATTAAAAGAGCTTGAAATTATGTTTCTACATGTAAAAGCAAGAGCAGACACAGCCAAAAGCTACAAGTCAACTTAATACTAAACCTTTGTTAAAAGACTCTGGAAAGTTTTCGAGTTAATTTATAGAAGAAATTAATCAAGCAAAGCAGAGTTTTGGCAGTTCATCTCCAGTCTCCGAGAAATTAATGAGATTGTTAGAAATCTAAGTTTGCTTAGCTGAAAAAGCATCCGCAGCCTGAAATGGCAATATCCATGGTGAAATTCATTCTGCACAAGTATACAACAAATGCAGATGAAGGAACAATAAAGGAATACATATTTCTCAAGATGATCAAGTTTCACCTGCCCACACAACGAAACCTCCAGCCTCTTCGATCCTTTGGCGTTCATCAGATCTATCAGGTTTATGATCAATAGACAATGGAATAGCTACAAATAAAATATAATAAAAGTCATACAATATACAAATACAATTCATAAATGTAATTCTTAACTACCCTTTATCTAATAAAACTCTTGAAATTACAAGGAAACTTTGGAACTCTTTCCTTAAAGAGACCTCGTAAAAGCATTTTTCTGAACTGGTATCATTATTCATCAACCTATGTTTACTCGTGTATAAATAACCATTTTCCGTAATTCTTAATTCTATTTCATGCCATTTTATACTACATCCCTTTTTCACTAAGAATTTACGATGCCATAAGAATACTTAGACTATCACCACTAATAATTCAGTCTTGACAGAGAAATGAGCCACCTGAACCAGCCCTACAGGCAACAACTCGAGAATCGCCAACATTAGCAACAAGCAACCGGTCCCCTAGAAGAACAGCAGTTGACGCAGTTGACCCAGCATCTTTTTGATGGGCCTTTTCTTCATGGAGGTATTCAGCATCAGTCTGCCTAAATGCTTCAACTGCAACAAAATACTAGGTATCAACATCAGTCAACATTGCACTCATTCAATACAAACACAATTCCATACCAATTGCTGTCTTTGTGTCTCTGATAAAATCAGGGTGGCTGCTTAAATTCTTGAAAAGGTTATTTTTCAGATATTCTGCAGTTCTAGCACCTCCATGGCCTAAATAAGACACCATGAGTGAGTACCCGTTAAGTTTAAAACACACTCTTAATTTGATGAATTCAAGGAAATGAAGAGCTGAGGCAAATACCATCAAAAACACCGAAAAAGGCAACCATTTGACCATCAATTTCAGAAATACTTGTCTCATAGAAATCCTCCATGGAAGCTCTTTTACCCTTAAAACTCGAATATCCATAACTAAATTGAGCACCTCCGCTTCCATTAAGAAAGCTGCAAACCATAACAATAACTGACTTGTAAAAATATTTACTTCAATTTTGATAATCTAATACTTAATATTTCGGATCGAACCAAAAACAAGTTCAAAATCCAAAACTATAAGAGCAAAATAGAAAAAGCAACATAAAAATAAATTTTTTTAAAGAAAAAAAAAACAAATAAACCTGATGCCGCCGCCGCTGAAAAGGGCATCGGGATCTCTACCAGAGATCATAATAGTATTTGAGCTTAGAGAAGTTGATTCTGATTGTGATTGATGATGTGGTGGTGGAGAAGGTAGTGGAGGCTGGGCGTCGACGTCATCCCCGACTGGGGAAGGAGGAGAAGTGGAGTCCGTCAGGTTGATTGGTTGGAAACTTGGAACAGTTGACTTATAAGAAAAGTAAAGGCAGATGATGGTACTGTGGTAGAGTGGCGTATGGATGATTTTAAGTTGAAGAAGAATATTTTATTCTATTTATTAGTAATTAAAGAAAATGCTTCTTCTTCGTTCCACCAGGTATTTTATTAAATTGCTTCCTTGGATAGTGAGTGTAACAGTTGTGGTGGTGGTTTGTTAAAGTATTTATAAATATATTAAAAAAATTTAAAAAAATTATTTTTTATTTTAATGTATTGAAATAATTTAAAAATATAAAAAATTAATTTGAAATGTAA
>Ga0325402_1001811_pt1 | contig 18104 bp, 17 predicted proteins | sample PopdelMetagenome_22_FD_207212 | JGI IMG/M metagenome (GOLD analysis project Ga0325402, IMG submission 207212) | Populus deltoides microbial communities from Bellville, Georgia, United States - Xylem-PdKOR-R3 | ecosystem: Host-associated > Plants > Phyllosphere > Stem > Wood/Secondary xylem... | reverse complement strand
TTTTTTTGTCAATTATCTGCTCCACCAATTCTAGAGAAGAGAATACTATGAATATATCATTACTCATTATCTAAACACTAAAAAAAACCTTAGCACCAAGTATATTGTATTCTAAATCATCATCAATTAACTATGAAATTTGAAATTTGAAGGTCTATAAGGGTACTTAAATTTCTGTTCAAAATAGCAGTGTGTACAGCATGATTATTTATTTACTGTTCCATCTTGTCTCTTCTTCAATGTGCTTGGAATGTATTCTTCAAGTTTAGCTTATGCTGATAACTAGGGAGGGAGAGAGCTTTTCTGTTTTCCAGGTAGCTCCTTGTTTTCTCCGTACTACAGTCTCTTCGAAACTTTTCATATATTCCTCCAGAATCCAGAATCTTAGGTATGGGGCTAGACTTGTAGTGGAAAATGCTTGTTCATTACAACAATTGCCGAAGGCTAAATTATTTTTTATCGTAAATCTGAATTGATGTGCGGTCTCTTGGCTGTGACTGGGGAGACATCCTTGAATTTCACTAATCCGTAAAAAAAGAAGAAGCTAAAACTACCCTAGATAACACAGACCAACTCATTGGTAATGGAGGCGACAAAAGAATCGTTGTCTCTATAGACTTCCTCACTCTTTATGGCGGAGAAAGCAGGGGCAAACAAAGATGCAGGGTATTCCATTTAGCAAAAATCCAAACAATATGCTGGTCAAAGGACGGCAGATTTGCGCATTTCTTGATTGATCAAAACTGGATATTGCTCTATGCCACCCACGATCATATCATACGTAATTCTCGTTACCATTACTATGTCACCTAGCAATCATCGTAATTTTGATTCCCCGCAACAAGTTGAGGATTCTGAAAAATGGGGCGTGTTCAGAGCAAGAGTTCAATGTACTCGCCACCTCAGTCACCAGAGAAGTTGAAACAAGAAAATAGGTATGTTAAGGGAGAGAATAGAGGGAGACCTATTGGTCAGAGAGAAGCTGGGAAGTTGTCGAGACAAGAATTGGAAAGGAATGGACGAGAGACGTTGGTTGAGGGAGAAGGGTTAAAGAATGATGTTGGAAATGTCCAAAGAGTGCTGTAGATAGAGGCCAAGGTGATTAGTAGATTAATGGGGGTGGGGGACAGAGAGTTGGAATTTGGAAAAGCTATGTTTACTGTCATTTCATTTGATTAAGCTCTTAAATGATATGCTATAAATCATCTAATCGGGATTATGTTTTTCATTTACAGGTACGCCCGGGAACTTGTAGCAATGTGTACAAAGCTCGAGATAGGGACACTGGAAAGATAGTTGCTCTAAAGAAGGTTAGATTTGACACATCAGAGCCTGAAAGTGTCAAGTTTATGGCAAGAGAAATAATGATGCTGCAGAAGTTAGATCATCCAAATGTAATCAAGCTTGAAGGAGTGGCCATGTAAAGATATAATATGTTATAAAATAATATAAATCATATTTTAAAATTTTACCTAACAATTTAAATTATTGGGTTGAGATGGTTCTTTGACATGGTATCAGAGTCTTGATAACCAAGTGGTCTCGAGTTCGAATCTCACCATTCCTATTTATTTGATAAAAATTAAGCACAAGGTAATGTAGGCATGTGCAAGTTTCAAGCCCAAAGGGCTTTCACTTGAGAGGGTGTGTTAGAAAATAATATAAATTATATTTTAGAACCTCACTTAACAGCTTAAGTTTTTGGGTTGAATTGGTTCTTTGACATACAATAATCTTTACCTCGTTTTTTATTTCATGCGGTCGGACCTAACTGAACCACGGGTTTGAACTTCCTCCTTCTTTGAGATACAGTTGTCTGTAGCTGTTTGTTGGGGCCATAATGATGAACTGAACATTCATGAATGGTTTGCGGCCCAAAGAGATGTGCAATCTATTAACTCTTGGAAAGTATGAAGAACAGGAATGGAGAAGTTTCAAATGTTACATTAAACTGGGAAAAATGGAAATTCTATAAACTAGTGTTCCATCAATACTGAAGTGTTGTATACGCAAAGATGTGCATGTATATTTAATGCAATTCCCTATGGTCTCTAATTCTATAGTTGGAAACTCTAAACATGGTGATTTGGTGCCTTTAATTTGATACAGGTCAAGTGCTGCATGCAGCAACTGCTTTCAGGTCTCCAGCACTGCCACGAGAGGGGTATTTTACACAGAGACATTAAAGCTACCATCTTGTTAATAGGCAAAAAGGGGTGCTGAGAATCGCCCGATTTCGGGCTCGCAAATTTCTTCATACCTAAACCAAAACAGCCACTTACCAGCAGAGTAGTAACCCTTTGGTATAGAGCTCCAGAGCTATTACCGGGTTCCACAGATTATGGAGTAGGTTTTGATCTTTCGAATGTTGGATGTTTATTGGCTGAGATGTTCATTGGAAGGCCAATCATGCCTGGAAGGACAGAGGTAAAACTTCTTTTACCATCATTGATTCCTCAAGTCTCGTTTTAGGTAACGAATTGAATGAAATTGTTTGTTGTAGTTGCTGTTCTTTGACATTCCATCAGATACAATCAACAATTGGATTCTTCTCCAATGTTTTCAATACCAGATCTTTGTGCAACAGTGTGACGACATGATACCGTAATAGTAAGTAATCAATGGAAAATATGTACTTGTAATTTGAAGTGATACAATCTACCTGTTCCATCACAAGCTGCTCTTTTGCTTTTGGTCTTTTTCATCTACTTCCCATGTTTTTCCATAACCACATCATCTCTTCTTAAATAGAGATTCTGCGACCATCAAGAAGTTCATTGAATCAATTCCTACTCTTATTTAAGACATTCCAAGACCCATCAAGAAATTAGCACAATCGAATTCTAGAGGAGCATATTGTATTCGTTTCCATTTTCCTGGATGCAGTGTGTATTGGATGAGTTTTATTGCTTTCAGGTCGAGCAACTTCATAGGATTTTCAAGCTTTGTGGTTCACCACCAGAGGACTATTGGAAGATAATGAGGCTACCAACAAGCTTCAGACCACCACAACACTACAAACCTAGTTTCCAAGAAACCTTCAAGGATTTTCCCGAGTCTTCATTTGGTCTCTTGACCACGCTTCTCGCTCTGAATCCAGCATATCGTGGCACTGCTGCTTCTGCTCTCCAAAGTCACGTACGTGAGAACTAATGGCGATTCCTCCCTATGTAATTAATATTATCTACCTTTTGGTATATCTGTTCTCTTTTCTCCAGCTGATTATGTAAACTATTTTAGCTCATTCCACTGTGTGTTCTAATCATTTCTTCCCCCTCTGCAGTTCTTCTCTTCAAGTCCATTGCCATGCCAACTTTCAGATCTACCAGTAATTTACAAAGAGGAGGACGAGCCAGCTCAAATCAGTGATAATAAAAAGGTACGTCCCCATAAATGCTCCTCAATTTATTAATTGAATTATTTACACAAGAAATCGATGAAAGTATACTTGCTTGTCCTTCGTTCCATCTCTTGGCGCAGGTCAAAAATGCAATCATCCACGGGGGGCGGGCACACGCCTAGCAACTGGGCTCGGGACCGTGGGCGGTGAAAGAACACAAACACAGTAAAAGTCCTAACTGCCTCGACATTTAAGCACCCAAATAGCGCAGCAGTGTTTATATGATCTAATAATTTCTTGGACATGTTCGTGGTGTTTGTGCTCCTAAAACTTGATCCTCCATTTACATCGACAAGAATTGTCCTTTTCTAATAAAACTAAACAAATGATACGCCGTAAGTTGCATCTATACAGTATGGGAAATATTTTCTAACCTGAAAATAATTAATGAGTTTGAAATACCAATTAATAAGCTTACTACTGCAATGCAACTCGCTGAAAACTCTAACAACATTCAATCAGTAGGCTCCAGGACAGGATGATGATGAGACATAACAATCCACCGTGATGATTAAGGCCAATGACTTGATGAAACTTATGAAGAAGTGCGGACCTGTTCCAGATTTAGCTGACCTTAGCACTAGTGATTGGTTTCTATATGCTAACTCTACCAATATAAGCACGCACAAAAATTGGTTATCCTGCGTGCAAAGCTACAGCAAAGATATGTGGAGTGGCCTCATCCTTCGGATGCATTAAAAGATGTCTCAGAACTTGCTGACAAGAACAAGACTGAAACAAGTCAACTCTCCCCACCTACACTGGTGATGGATTTTATTCACTCCAGTTTGTCAACAGACCGACTGACCATGACACGTGAAAAATGCCACTCGAGGGAGTGTATTCCAACTAGAACTTCCACAACTTGGTCATGCTATTATGTGTAGGTAACAAATCAATTGTCCTCCTAAAGAATGAATGGCTGAAGAAGTTAAGAATGGTGTCCACAGACCTCTAATCTTGATCACCAAGAATTACAGTAAGGAGTTATTTAAGATGAATGGTGTCTGAGAAAGTCCACTATCAGTTTTGATGTTTCCACTTTGAGCCATGAGTATTCTGCAGACTTGCTTGGAACAAATCTGACCACCTCTTCTTTTCACCACCAAGGAAACCCTCGGTGGTCAGATTCTCAAGCAGAAATTCCTTTCGCCACTTACCATTTTCATACGAGAAAAATGCGTGGTTATTTGGCTCTGCCTTATGATTTACATTTGACAACGGAAAGGGTTGTTCATTCTTGTTACTTTCAGAAAATTATAAAGAAAATCAATAAAAATAAATCCTCCAGAAATATTGAAATAAGCATCTTCTTTGTTTAAAAACTTCAACGTCATTGCCTAGAGCAGAGTGCGTGATGGTAATAATTAAGCTTTACTCCCGTAAACAACCATAGTGATTTCATCTGCACAACAGCATCAATTGCTAAGTTGCTTTTTATTCACTGATACCGTGAATTTTAGATCATCCTTGATCTAAATTTCATCCAGTCAAGAGTTGGCTTATCGACTCGATGAACCAATCGTTGATGCAACGATTTATTCGTCTTCCCACGGCTAAAGAGATATGGGAAGCAGTATCAAAAACCTTTAATAATGGACCAGACGAAACTTGTATTTTTGAATTGAAGCAGAGGTCGTTTCCCACTAAGCAGAATGAACATCCTCTTTCAACATACTGTAATAAACTTGTTGCTATTTTTCAGGAGATTGATCACAGTACCATGTCACAGGCAGGAACAGTTGAAGGAGTGGTTCAGTTACACTCTGTCGTGGCAAGACTTCGAGTTCATATTTTTCTAAATGGACTTGACCCTGTTTTTGAACAGGTTCGCGGAGAAATTTTGCGAGAAGATCCAAAGCTTGATCTCAAAAGTGCATATGCGTATGTTAGGAGAGAGTGTTAGCAGAAGAGAACAATGGGAGGGTCTCATCCAATCTCTGAGACCTCAGCGATGATAGTCAATCGAATTCGTCAAGGAACAACATCAGGTCCTTCGAAAAATCAGAATAATCAAGCCACTGGAAAATCTGGAGGCCTAGTGTGCACTCATTATGGCGAATCGAGCCGTTCAAAACAACGATGCTATGAGATTATTGGCTATCCTGATTGGTGGGGTTTTACAAAGAAGCTTCGGAAGAATCTTGGTGGAAAAGCTATGGTAACTTCTATGGCAGAGGAACAAGTACAGCCTACAGCAAATATTGTTCACCCAGGTACACCTGGTAACGCTTCTGTACTCTCTGTGAATTCTAAGAATAGTACTTGGATAATTGATACAGTGCATCCAATCATATGACTATGGATTATGGTCAGTTAAAAATTTTTAAACCTTTTCCTCAGTCAGTTATTTTCAGAGCCAATGGCAGTACCTCCCCTATTACTGGGGAGGGATCTGTCACTTTGTCTGATTCCCTCACGTTCGACATCGTTCTTGTTCTTCCATATCTTGACTATAATCTCCTTTCGATTAGCCAAAGTACCTCCTCCCTCACATGCACTGTTACCTTTTGGCCTTCCTTGTGTTTTTCAGGACATTCTAACCCGAAAGATTCTTGGTTACGGTGTTAGGAGAGGGAAACTTCATTTTTTGGAGATGACAGAAAAACGGGGTCAAAACTCAGTCAAGCGAATCAAACAAGCAGTGAGAAGATAAAGCTCGAGCAATTGTATGGCTATGGAACCGAAGGCTAGGGCATATCTCGTCTGGCTATCTTAACAAGTTGCAGCCACATTTGTTTTCAGGTTCAAGGAATTTCGATTTTCTTTGTTAAATTTGTTAATAGGATAAGAGCCATCATATTTCTTATTTCTCAAGTTCGAATAAAAGTTCAGAGCCTTTCGCAGTGATTCACTCGAATGTTTGGGGTCTTGCAAAAAAAATCCTTCACTCTCTAATTCCTTATATTTTGTTATGTTTATCGATGACTCAATACCAAAGGAAGATTCGTAGACTTCAGTCTGACAATGGTAAATAATTTGAGAACCAGTTTTTAGGTGCTTTTCGAAGACACCATGGAATTCAACATCAAACCTCTTGTATCTATACTCCACAACAAAATAGATTAGCATAGCGAAACAATAAACAGATTCTGGAAATAGTTTGGGCTTCTCTCTTTGGCTTGAGTATGTCGCAGGTGTCCTAGGGTGTGGCTCTGAAATCAGCTGCTTATCTAATCAATCGAACATCATCCAGTGTGATAGATTTCCAAACTCCCCTACAAAAGATGCAATCTTTGCTTTCCCTTCCTTATCTTGAACCACGAGTGTTTGGACATACAGTTTATATTCATGTGCCTAAGGTCTTGCAAAATAAACTGGATCCATGTGCGAAACAGTGTGTCTTTGTAGGATACTCAGAGTTTTAGAAGGGATATTGGTGTTATGATCCTCAAAACCGAAAGTTACATGTGACCTTAGATGTTTCATTTTATGAATCAAAGCCATACTATTTAAGGGGAGCTTATGGGTTTCTCTTCAAGGGGAGAGTCACAGTGAAGAGAATGAAGATAATGGAAAAGGTTGGAAAGAATTTTTCGAATTGGAGGAACATGGGGGATGTTTTGAAGGCTACTTAGAGGATACAGATCCGCAATTATGCAATGATCAGACCGTTTCTATCAATGATGATCAAGTTATCTCCGGTAATGACCCCTCTTCATCTTTAGAGTTGCCCACGCCTACACCATGAGCACAAGGATCAACACAGAATGTTCTTCCTCGGGTAAACCCGCATTCTATTCTTGATGAATCTAATGACTTTCCTATCATTGCAGATGATGCAGTCAAAACATATCAACAGAGGTCAAATAGAGGAGTCCCTAAGAAACAATATGAGCCTGATCCCAAAGCTAAGCATACATGTTCTGATAATCAATTATCATATATATATATATATATATATATACACTCCTAGTAATGTGCAAATTGCAGTGGAAGATCCAAAGTGGACTAGGGCAATGAATGAGGAAATGAAGGCTCGAGAAATTTGCTCATTACCCAAGACAATTGGGTGTAAATGAGTGTTTATAGTAAATTTAAAGTCGATGGTAGTATCGATAGGAATAAATCAAGGTTAGTTGCAAAGAGGAATGGATTATCGAGAGACCTTTGTTCTGGTTGCCAAAATTAATACCATCCGTATTCTTATGTCCATAGCATGAAATCAAAATTAGCCTTTACAATAATTAGATGTTAAGAATGTTTTTCTCAACGGAGATTTAGAGGAAGAAGTCTACATGGACTTACCACCTGGAGCTAAATGCAAGTCTTCAAGCGAAATTGAAGTGTGTAAATTGAAGAAGGCGTTGTATGGTCTAAAGCAGTCACCTCAGGCTTGGTTCAGAAGGTTCTCCTCCACAATGAAGGAATTTGACTATAAGCAAAGTAATTAAGATCACACTTTGTTTATAAAACACAAAGTAGGGAAGGTAAAAACATTGATTGTATATGTGGATGGTATGGTCTTGTCAAGACATGATCCAGATAAGAGATAAGAGAAGAGAATTACAAAAATATTTGGCATCAAGATTCGAAATGAAAGATCTCAATCGACTTAAATACTTCTTAGGAATCGAGGTCTCTAGATCTAAGGTTGGAATTTCCTTATCACAACAAAAATAAGTGACATACTTGTTAACTAAGACTGGAATGTTAGCTTGCAAACCTGTAGAGACACCTATAAAGATGAACCATAAACTTAGAGGGTATAAAGATTAGGTTCCAGCAGACAAGGGGCGTTATCAATGATTAGTTGGGAAACTAATCTATCTATCACACACAAGGCCGAACATAGCCTATGCAGTAAATATGGCAAGCCAGTTCATGCATGCATAAGCACATATGAATGCAGAGTATCAGATCTTGAGGTATTTGAAGAGTGCATCCGGAAAAGGATTGCTATTCTCTAAGAATAGGGGGTTCGTGGAATCAAAGGACATACAGATCCTGACTGGACAGAAAATCAGACTGATAAGAGGTCCATATCAAACTACTTTACTTTCGTAGAAGGTAACCTTGTAACTTAGAGAAATAAGTAGCAGAAGGTGATTGCATGATCAAGTGCGGAAGCTGAATACGGGGGCATGACTCATGGTATTTGCAAGTTGTTATGGGTTAAAAATATATTACAAGATCTAGAAATTGATTATGAGAAGCCTATGAGTTTACACTGTGATAATAAGGCTGCCATTAAAATTACATGTAATTTGGTTCAACATGATCATACAAAACATGTTAAAGTTAATTATCATTTTATTAAAAAAAAATCTTAAGCAAAAAATCATATAATTTCCATTTGTTTTCTATGAAGATAAGTTAGTGGTATACTCATGAAAACAGTCTTGAGAAGAGCATTCCATTAAGCAATTAGTAAGTTAGGCATGATTGATATCTATGCTCCAACTTGAAGGGGGTGTCAGCATGAATAGTATTTCCTATTCTGTCAGCATGAGTTGTATTTCATATTCTAAAATAGCTATTAGTTAGGCTAAATATTAGGCTAATTGATTGTGATTATAATCTCATAGTTCTAGGATGATCTTCTAATGATGGCAACAAGTATCCTGCCTTCTGCATTTGTATATTTGTGTGTGTGTCTGTGTGTGTGATCTTTAACAAGTGAAATGATCAGCAAGTTCAGCTTCATCTGTGTACAGCCTATAACGTACCCTGACAAAATATGCGGTTAATTTTGCCAGTACTGGCAGACAAGTTTGAAATATATTAAACTCCATAATGCCTTCCAAACATCTGTATCGCCATACAGGAAGTTATTAGACTTGTATGCACTTCAAGTTTTTTTTGTGACCTCTTCAACTGATGGAAATCTTTGACCATTATCATTTTCCTTCTGCTTGGACTGCTCCTTTCCATTAATACAATGTCACCATCCAAGTCAGAATGCAATACAATACCGTAACGTTATCAAATAATAAACACGAAGAAATAGCAAAAAACCCTGAACTAGATAGTTCAAGCTTCCTTACAATCACAAATTTATATTTTAACACGGCAACACCGAACATGACAGCATATTTATCAAGTAAACGAGAACGCTAGAGAGATGGAAACTGCTACACAATAAAACAACATTCTTTTTGGATGAAGCCGACATTAAAAAGGTTATCCGAGATAGAAGCAACTGTATTTAATGTATATGAATATGGTGATTAGCTCAAATGATTCCTCTACGGACTGTCTCATTTCTGGCAGCAGGGCGTCACTCTTGCTCTGGAACAGATTACTGTTGCCTGAAGCCAACGTTGATTTAGTTTGGCAAGGCATTCTAGCTGCCAAAGTGTTCGGCACACACAACAGACAACTTAGTTTTCATCTATGATGCTGTTAAACAATCCTGCAACTTCTTTGTTATCTAGTAACACAACACATAAACCTGAAAATATCACGCCTAGAAAGTCACATGGTTTCAACAGCAAGGATCTCAGCAAACCCATAGACCCTATAAAAGGGCGTCTAAGACAATGTTTTCATGTTGTGTATTCACATTTAACAATAAAAAAGGCTTTAACTCGGCGAGGACATTAAGGTACAGAAAATAGTCTTAACTACTTGAGCGGTCTCATCCAAAGTATATGCTGAGTTGAGGAACAGAGATGACTATCTGGAGATTAGTTTTTTAAGGCTGGGTTCCATAAGTCATCCTGACTCTAGTCAAGAGCGCTTGGGTTACTGATTACAAGGATAAGGGATTGCAGATTCTTGTGTTTACCAGCAGCTTCGAAGTGGGGTTCAAGATGTGGCTCTCTCTCTCTCTTTAGTTTACCAGTTAGTAAAGATACGTAGAGGGCTCAGCCAAATCTGTTCAAGTTATAAGGTTCAGTTAAAGGCCACGGGCAACCAATTCAAGGTTCTTGCTTAGAAAATTATGCCTTGGCTAGGATGATGGGCTGAATTTCATTTTATCTGGCTGTAATTCTTTAAGGAAAAAAACTAAAGAGTTGAAATGTCAAGGTTTTAGATGTCAGTTGCAGCCAAAAGAGCAGTGTTCTGCCTTAAGTGGAACAATTATATGGATTGGAAGGTAAATGATGATGACTGCAATTCCCTCTAGAAGATAAAAGGGAATTGATTTATGCAATTCCACAGTACAGAGCTTTCAACTGGATTTTATTTATGCAATACACAAGGCCCTTATCAGCAAGCTTGGTAAGCACAAGTCCTATACTAAAAAAGTAAAAAGTTCATAAGCCTATATATTAGCATAACCAATATACGGAAATATTAGAGGAAAATTTGGAAAAGAAAAGGAGAAACTTACCTCCAATTTAGCCATGCTCAATTAATCTAGAGTAAAATTCATCAACAATATAATTTAGTGTAAATTTCCCTTTTTCTCAGTTTTGCATTTCTTTCTTCATTTTTTTCAACTCTGCCGCTTGAGCCTTCAGAGTTGCTTCCTACAACTTCTCTTGCTGCACAACAGAATTTAATTAGACAACTTTCGAGTATAAACTGATATACTATACAAGTACAGTAACATCACTAAAATACCTACTTCTTTCTTAGCTTTTTTTCTTCCATTAAGTGAATGCTTTCTTCCTTTTTTGCCACTGCTTCATCTGTGTTGTTTTCCTCGTCAGGGTTAACTTTAGTTTTCCTTTTCTATTTCATGGTGTTAGCTATCTGCTCCCTGCTAAAACTTTCTTTTTTGGGCCAATCATGTATCTAACTCGATGTTAATTGTTAAGAAAATGTAAATCGGTAAATTCAGACACATATTCAACTTACTTTAAGCACAACGCATATCGAAATAGAAAATAGAGCCCTAATTACTTGCAAATAAAAAACAAAATAATTCAATTCATAAATTAGGAAGAACCCTAACTAACCAGAGAGGAGGTTATGATCGAAATTGAGGGGGGGTGCATTTTACGATGGAGACATCGGGCATGAGAGTCTCAGGAACGAAAAAGGGAGATTTGAGTGGGGTCGGGTTGGGGTTTTTTGAGGGAGAGATGGGAGTGGTGTTTTTTGTTTCTCTTCTTCTTCTTCTTCTTCATCGGAGAGGATTATTAGATTCCACGTTCAAAACCATATAGAGAGAGAGAGAGTGTGTGTGTTTTTGGTTTGGTTTGTCTTTGAATAAGCGTGGGATACAGGAAAACAGAGAAAAGGGGGCAAAAGGCCCCTCTTTTTTCTTTTTTATATCACAATGCACATAGCAAGTTTTTTAGTTGGAAAACAAAATTATTTTGAAATTTCATATTAAGATTTAATTTAGTTTTTTTCAAAAGTTAAGTTAGTTTCATTAATAAAATATATATTAAAATATGAATATAACATATTGGATTTGGTTATCTCTTGTATAAGCATGGGTTTGAATGCCTCCATAACTAGATTTGATATAAAGTTACTTTAATACAATCTTTAAAATAAAATATAAAAATTATATTTTATGAGGATAGATCATTTTATAAAGCACCATGAATCTTAGCTTTTATCCCTAAATAAAAAAAAACGAAAGTGGTGAGTTCATTATTTGTATAGTGTGATAACAGAACAATATTGAGATGGAAATTATCAAATTGTCATCTCAGCCATAAAAATTTCATCCATGTTGGTTGGTATTATAAAAATTTGAAAGATCGTAAAAACTTTAAATTGAATTTGGATTTTTCACAATTATTTCTATGATGAGGTGTTTAGATTTTTTTTGTTCTGGATTTCTCTACAAAACAAGTCCCCTATCATGATAGCAGACCTCTAACACTTCAGTTAGTAAATCATAGCAGGTAAATAAAGTATAGTAAAAAAAAATACAAGAACAAAAAGTGTGGGAGGGTGTAGCGTGTGTTGTGTGATATGTTCTCTCATAATCTCTTATATAAGTGGCCTGGTGTATTTACATGAGGTAGGGCAGCTTATCTATATTCTCGTTGGAGAAAGTTATTGTATTGCCATTGTATACCATTTTTCTTAACCAATTAGAATCAAAAGACCATATACACAACTAATAAAATGATTTGATCGTATGGGTTTTTTTAGGCGAATAGAAAAGTATTCTTCTAACCAAGACGAAGACCAACCAAGTGATTTGTACAGGAGTTAACCTATGAAACATTTTATATGATATAATTACTTCTTAAATGAGCAATTAGACGTCACTGCATTGACTTTCATGAGGTAAATAGAGGATCCTTTAGTGCTTAAGTTAGTAAATTATAAGAGGTAAATATGATATAGTAAAGAGAACAAAAACAAAGAGTGTTGGAGGGTGAATGTCACGATGGTAATGTGTTGTGTAATATGTTCTCTCTCGATCCTTTGTTTTAAATGTCCTGGTGTATTTATACCCCTTGGCCATTGAGATCACATTTTTTACAGGAAGAATAGTAGACTAGCTTACCTATATTCTCATTGAAAAAAATTATTGTGTTGCCATTATATATCATTTTTCCTAACCAATTAGAATCTAAAGACCATGTACACCACTAATAAAATGATTTGATCATGATGGTTATGTTAGGAGAATAGAATAATATTCTTCTAACCAAGATACAAATCAATCAAGTGATTTGATATATGATTTAACCTATGAAAAATCTTATAGGCTACAATTCTTTTTAAAATGGGTAATTGGATGGCGTTACATTGACCTCTAAGAGGTTATAACATTATATTATTGGGTGTGTCAATAATAGGGTTTATAAAAATTTATATGGGACTAAAAATCGATTCTCAAATAGTTAAAGGGTTGGTTCAAGACCTAAATAACATAACAATTTGTTATTGAGCAAGGTATAAACAGTTTAGCGGATAAGGTTGTCTACTTGGCTTGGGCTAAGGCTCATATCTTAAAGATCCACTTAAGCCAAGTCTCATTAATAGATAACAAGTTGTTCATTACTTTCTTGTGTGTTAGTCCATCAATTGCCTAGAGTCTTTGAAATTATATACAATTTAAAAGGCTCATGAACTTTTTTTTGTCAAGCTATAGGGCATAATATTAAGAATGCTTTGTGACAATGAAAGTGTTGTTATAATAAGAAATGTGACAATGATAATAGAGGATAAATAGAGAAATTGCCATGAAGATGTTTGAGAGCTCATTGTTTGGAAAAGTGGAGACTTCATCGAAGATATGGAGATTTTATATGGATATTTTGTAAGAGACATTGAGATTTTATATAAAGATTTCATTTAAAGATATGGAGATTAATAATACCTTGGAGAAAAACATATAGAGGAAAAATAATTCTTCATTAAAAAGTTCACAAGACTTTTCTCAATACAATCTTTGAAGATTATTTAATCTCGGACAATGAATAATGGATGTGGTGACCTTTTTTTAGGGTTGCATTTTCTTAACAAATTATTAGAGGTAACTCTTAGCAATAAGTTTCTCTCTTTCTTTTTTTATGGCATACTTATCCTTGGTGTCATGCCTATTTTCACGGTGGGAAAGAAAATTTTTTATTAGGTTTCCATGTGTTTGTGTCGCTCATTATAGGTGGGTATTGCATAAATTATTTTTTCTTAATGGTAGTTAATACCTTGATGTGAGTGGTGGTTAGAGGTCTAATCATGAACTTAGAAATGTTAGTCAAACATAAATGGATCCTTATATGTTCCTTTTAGATACCTTAAGGTTGATCGATAGCTCTTGAGAGGTTTAGCTCTTTTTTTTATATTAGAAACAAAGGTGTTCTTATCTTATCATGCTCACTTTTTTTGTATTCGAATATGGTTTTTCATTACACGTTTCACTTTGAGAAGACTTTAGTCAGGAAGAGTATACGATTGTTTCTATAAAGAATAGTTGTAAACTCTACTAATCAAGGCTTTCATGGCAATAGATTCGAGTAGACTTTTCACATTAAACATTTTCTTGTTAAACCTTTATAGATATGCTCCAATGGTCTTGTCTTTTTTTTTCGTGTGATGACGAAGAGCCTAGTTATGCCTTTTTTACTTGGTATACTTATGCTTAAGCGAGAAGTGAGTTTTGCATAGAAATTGCCAAAATCAAGGATAGAGTCAAGCCGCAGATTATGACGCCATACTCGAGCAAATCCCTGGAATGTTGTTGGGAAAACTTTACACATAACATTGTTATTTTATGTTACAAACTTTATTTTGATATGTGAATGTTGTTCTGTAAGGTTATCATATTTCTCTAAGTTGATCTTGATGGACTTGCAATCATTGAAGAGATAGGAGTGCAGCATTCGATAATAAAGTAGAAAATATTTCATTTAGTTGGGGTGATATTCCTTTCCAGAAACTTGTATCATTATTGATTTCATCTTGCATCATGGTTTTTTTTTTTTGTAAAAAGCATATGAGTGAAACTTGAAGAGGGATCTAAAGCGAAAATCACTCTTGTGGTTGAGATTTATTGAGGTTCTACTATTTAATCTTTGGAGTTCATGAATGGAGCATTCAATTTGAGAGCATTCTTCATGGAGGGGGTGGCTCTTTTATAGGGTTAGAGTATGAGTATTCTCGTTTCTACTTGTTTGTATGTCGTCCTGCCCTATTCCTTCAAAAACTAGGGTTGTTTATGTGCACTCAATAGTTCATACAATAAAGTTAGATGTTGTATCGCCTGTAAAGAGGGTGGAAGAGTGCGAGGTTGTTGTTGTATAGCTACAACAACATCAATAAGCACTCATCAGTTATGGAAAGAACTTTTGGATGATGTGTAAAATAAAAATGAACTAGCTTTTATTCAAGGTCCCTATAATCAAAATCATTAATAAAGTCATTAAAACTTCAAATTGGTTTTAGGTTTTCCATGGTTGCCTTTAGGATAAGGTGTCTGGGTTTTGTTATCCTTTATTGTTCTGCAAAACAAGTCTTCTATCAGGATAGAAGATCCCCTAATGCTTAAGTTAACAATTGTAAAAGAGAAATGTGGTATAGTAAAGAAAACAAGAATGAAGGGTGTAGGCCGTGTATATTATGATGGTTGTGGGTTGTATGATATGTTTTCTGATGATCCTATGTGAGTATGTCTTGGGATATTTATACCCATTAGCCGCTGAAAATCATGTGTTTTACTTGATGAAGAGTATGGTAGCTTACATGCATCCTCAAAAGAGAAAGCCATTATATTGTCGTTGTATATTGTTTTCCCTAATCAATAAGAACAAGAATACTATGTACACAACTGATAAAATGATTTGATCATGTGGGTTATGGTAAGTGAATAGAAGAATATTCTTCTTACCAAGACGCAAACCAATTACATGATTTGTACAGGAGTTAAACTGTGAAAAAACTTATAGGTTGTGATTGCTTTTGAAACGGGCAATTGAGTGACACAACACTAACCTCTCAGAGGTCAACACCGTATTATTGTGTCTTTCAATGTTGGGCTTCCTAAGAATTTACATAGGATTGGGATTCGGTCCTAGAATAGTTGGGGGATGGATCGAGACCCAAATAACATAGAGGTTTGTTGTTGGGACAAGGCCCAAACAACTTAGCGGACGAGGTTGTCCGCTTGGCTTAAGTCAAGGCCCATGATTTAAGGACAGGGCTGCCCGTTTAAGCCAAGTTCCATTAACATAAAACAAGCTATCCATTCTTCTTATATATTTATTTATTAGCCCTGCTAATTTTTAAATAGTAAGTTCTTGTTTTAACCCGAGTAATCAAACATTCTTTGAATTTTATACTCTATAACATGTGAAACAATCCTTATGTTAATGTCGATGAATTTTGATTTGGAGTACGAAAGGTATTTTCATACCTGTTTGAGAATGTGGTGGAGGTTATGTTTCAAAGTGCTTTTCGTTTAGAAATGCATTAGAATAATATATTTTTTTATTTTATAAAAAAAATTATTTCTAATATCAGCACATCAAGACAATCTAAAAACATTAAAAAATAATTTTAAACAAAAACAAATTTAAATTTTAAACAAACAATATTGTAGCTGTAATGCCAAGTACACTCTTCAATTAACTCTGCCTTAACAACGGAGACTAATCACCAACTTTGACACGAGGAGATTTCAACGTAAGTGAGAAAGAAAACAAAAGAAAGTCCCTGGCCATGGTTTGCTAGGCCATCCTAACTTCGTCCACATCAATGGAGTGTAAATGAGCAACACAGGCATGTGATCTTGCACCCTTCTTGTACCTCTCAAATTGTCCCAGCAGCGCCAGAAAATAATAACTAGTAAAATGCCAGAAATCTTGACATGGACCTAAAACTACAACCCAGCAGGAGCCAACATTATTGTGACTGCTTCTCGCACCCTTTCCTTATGTCCAAAAACCACGAAGGGCCCAAATGAGTCCAAAAAGCAAAGCAATCGACACCTGATATCCCCATCTCGTGTTAATCACCATTGCTCTTTCCCAGCTCATCGTGAATGGCACGTGATGGACCATGGGCTCCAACACCCCGACTTGTGCCAGACCATGACATATTAGTACCAGTCGCCCTCTCATAGGCTCACTTTCAAGGCTGATTAGGGGTGATTAGCGTCTAATCATGCCGGCCAGTCTGCTTAGGGTCGTCTTCCCTACGACTCGACGACGCGGGAGTTCAATCGGGAGAATGGGGCATGGCCCTCAACAGCTACGGGAGAGTGGTCACAAGCTTCCCACCTAGTCTCCATATCTTGAGGTTGGTCATGGTTTTGGGTTACATGCAGCCCCCATTGTCAATTATATTGTCTCGATGACAGACCAGCTTTTTGATTGAAGCATGATTTGTGAACAGAAATTGTTGTCATTAATGGTCACTAAGTCAACAAATTCAAGGAAAATTTAGATACAAACAACCATATTATAAGTGTAAGAACATTATTTACTTTCAATTCATGTTTTATTCCAAGTTCAATTCCATTAAACTTCGATACCGTTTCTCAATAATTTTGATTTTAACAAAGTTATTCTAATGTTCACGATGACGATGATTTAATTACCTTTTCTAAATTCACATAATTTAATGTGAATTAATCACCCAAAATTGTAAAAATCAAAAGAAAAGATCCAGATGTAATATTTGAAATCACTGATCTTATGGGTAGATGTAAGTTATTTTCTTGATAAAGTAATCAGATCATGGGATAGTGGTGTTTGTCGTTGCGTTGCGTGGTTTAAGTGTAATTTTTAAAAAAATTATATTTTTAGTTTTAAATTATTTTTAAAATTTTAGATTAATTTAATATATTAAAATTAAAAATAAATTAATAAATAAAAATATTTTTAAAAACACCAACTCCTCTTAACTCAAACTCCATCCCTCTCAGCTCTTGCAAGTGGCAAGTGGCAAGTGGCAAGTGGCAGTATAATGACGGAGCTAATGTTGTAAAGGCACTCTTGCTTGCTTTCTTTGTTGATGAAGTGACAAGCGTATCCTATAGAGTGATGAAAAAGCCCAACGTCTGCAGTTCTCATCTTTTTAGTGGGCCAAAATCACTTGTGTGGATTGGATGGTTCTAATTGTTAGGTCTCTGAGGAGAATTGAAGGGCCCCCAACTGACAGTGAAATACAAATTTTAGATCATTAGAACTCAGTATTCAAGGGCCCTCAAATCCCCTGCTGCTCCTAGCAGTGGCGAAGCTCCGTGACATTTGGTGGAGATTTACCATAACGAGGTTGTTACCTTGCGGGCCCCCGCACCCGTATGGTCGCCAAGTGTAAGTCTGCCACCGGGGCCATTCCCAAATTTAACTCCGACTCGCTCGAGGAGTTTTCACTCACTACCATCCATCCACTGTTC
>Ga0325402_1001808_pt1 | contig 18120 bp, 17 predicted proteins | sample PopdelMetagenome_22_FD_207212 | JGI IMG/M metagenome (GOLD analysis project Ga0325402, IMG submission 207212) | Populus deltoides microbial communities from Bellville, Georgia, United States - Xylem-PdKOR-R3 | ecosystem: Host-associated > Plants > Phyllosphere > Stem > Wood/Secondary xylem... | reverse complement strand
TAATTTCAATCAGAATACAAACGTTTTTTTTTTTTTATATATATAATTTTTTGATTTTTTTTTCATTACATGCGCACCTTTTCATTGATTGCTTATAATTTTTATCACATCAAGAAAATCTTTTTTAGATTTTTTCATCGATTTTAATTACTTATAATTCTTATTTAATTAAAAATACACAAAAAATATTATTTCCTTAAAAAAACACATGTTAACAAGAAAAGAAATAATCATACCAGAATTTTTTAAAAAATAATTGAAATAATGACTTTTCTTGCAAGGAATAAATTTATTATTGTATAATTAAATTGTTTTTTGAAAAACTCCTTGCGAGATATATATATATATATATATATATATATATATATATATATATATATATATATCATACAATTAAAAGTTTTGTAATGATGTAAAGTACTACTATCTCTTTTAATTACACAAGTGGAAAATGAGTATACTTGTATAGCATCATTTAATTTTAATTTTAATTTTAATACAGTACATGGAAATTGGGGGAACGAAGTTAAGACTCAGCAAAATGCAAGTAATAGACAGTGCCTTTTCTATAAATTCAAATGGTGCTCGTTCACGGTGGACTCGAAACTTTTTTGCCTCCAATTTCACTGCACTGCCTTGAATAACCAGCCTCCGGCCACCAAATAATTCACTTAGAGAGAGCATTTATTTATGGATTACTACTTGAAATTGTTGCTGGTATCTGTGCTTCGGTGTCACGGTGTTCCTCTTCCCTGGCTAGGTGGGCTTGCTTCTCTCCACAATCCCCTGCCTCAATGCTTTTACCCCAAAGTAGAATGTACAGACCTAGTATAACCAGGACAGAACCCAGGACACTGTTCGTTGAAATGAAAGACTGTTAGGAACAGTTAATAATCTGTTGTAGAGTAAAAGCATAATACATGTAATGAAAGGAAACAACCTTCCCAGATAAATTTGTTCATGCAGGATGGAGAAATCAAACATAGCAGCAAATATCTGTGTGAAAGGGGTGAATGCTGATGTGAACACAGGACCCCTTCGTTTGACGCACCATGACATGCCAACATAGCACAAGCCAGATCCTATGATTCCCTGTATGAACAAGTGAAACGGTAATATTTCAAGCCTCCTGTTTCAACTCTTCTTCTCTTGACCTGAATGAAGCACGCAACATTAATTTAAGCTACCCGGAGAACACTTACAGCATAAAGGACGCTTATAATCTCCAATTTTGTCCTCAGAATCCACATGGAAAAATTCCTTTCAATGATTAAACTCAAGATAGCAGACTGGACTGCGCCCAAGAAGGACATAAGGGCGGTGCTAGAATATTGAAATGGGTAACTTTTGCTAATCTTAGCTTGAATGAGGAACCACAAAGACCACGTGAAGCAGCCTGCAAGAGAAAGTATCGAACCAACCACCCACCTTTGTCTCTTCTTCCCTGAGATCATAGTGTCAGCATGGTTTAGGATGTCAGTTGTTGCAGCTTTTGAATGTGAATTGGTTAATGGGATTCCCTTATAAAAGATTAATAGGACAGCTCCTCCCATGCATATAAGTGCACCTAACACCTTTGTTCTTCCTGCCTTGCTTGTCATGCTCGCTTTTTCTATACTGGAAAGAGTTTTAACACCAGTTACCAAGGAATATTATTTTTGGTCAGAAAATGCAGTAAACTACTCACTGCTTGCTGCGCTTACCCAAAAAGTAGTGCTAGTATGAACGTGTTTACAGGGACCGTGTTGAGGAATGCACAGGCGAAGGTAGCAGATATATACTCAAGTCCCTTAAGGAATAAATATTGTGTGAGAGTTAACCTGATAGACATCAATAATTCTCAGAGAATCAGAGTCTCTAGACATAATCATGGCAATTGTAGTTATATATTATGAAGCATAACGCACAGAACCATCTTGAAGATTACAAGTATAGTTTAACTAACCCGAAAACGGCACCGAGGAAGAGGTGGCAGAAGATGGAAGCTGTTAGCCTAGGTCTGCTTTTCCTGCAATCAAACTAGCTATATTACAGACCCTTGTAAGAACCTTTGTACATCAAAGAAGTTCAGTCCATGCTCCAAACTCGGTGATATTTCCAATGAAGGAGCAACAGAGAAAATAACTAGTTGACAATCGTCAAAATCGTGCCCAGAGGAGCTAAACAAGCATGAAAAAATAATTGTGCAGCAGCTGAAAGACTACCTTTCCCAATAGTAAGAAACAGGCGCCAAGAAAATTGCAGAAGTTGATAGTCGGTATGTAGCAATAACCATACTGTTCGTTCCTTGATCCAGAATCTTTTTAAAAAGCACATTCACTATTGCGAAGGCAAAATTAACGACCACCATTCCCACAACAGGCTTCCATTGTCCTCCGTCACTCATGTTTTCTCTATGAGTGCAGTATAAACAGATATTTGGAGAAGCAGTAGTTGAAGAATAGTCAGTTCCTCTCCCTAAGAGATACAAGTGTGTGCAATGGTAGTGTAATCGGACAGATAACCTTCATCTATATATAGGATCACCACTTCCCAAAGGGGAATAAGCATGATTACATAATCGTCCGAGTACCGACTTTCCATTTCTTTAATCTGTATTCTCTTCACGCAATCTTTTGCCAGACCTCTTCTTTTTTTTTTAGTCGGTGAACACGAAATCAAATACTAAGCTAATATTTAAGCATCATAAGAACATGACCTCATAAGTTTATCACGACTTTTGGTAATTAATATGGCTGATGACCGTGTATATTTAGCAGAAGGAAGGCTCTATGTCCCTTAGCCTTTCTGCTATTGAGCATGTAGTGATTTAAATATTCAGTAAGCAATAAGCATCTTCTGAAGGAGGCAGATATGATCCAAGTGTCCCTTTCTGCTAAGTATCTAATACTTCCGAGAACAGATCAACCAATTCTTTCAGCTTGGTGAGTGGAAGAACAATGTGTCAAATCTTAAAAGTAAAATTAGTGCCAAAATAATGGGGTGCTTTGTAGCTGTAACTTGTTCAAGCTATGTTTTTTCCCTTCCGTCACGCATTTAAAAGCTTAGTTTTGAAAGCTTTACTTATTACCCTACTAGAAATTCGATAAATATAACTAAAATTAGCGACAATTTTTTTCATTGGTATTTTACATTGATATTTACTGACAACATTTTTTCCATCGCTAAAACTATCGGTATATAGCGACAGAAACAATCCGTCAGTATATACCAAAGGAATCCCAAAAGGAATATAAAGAATAAAAAAAAAACAAGTTATGCGATGACGTGTAAGTTTTTGTGGATAATTTTACTAACGGAAATACATTCGGATTCAAACCGGGTTGTCCGTATAGTGACATGTCAAAAACATCGACATAATTTTTGACGGAGTGACGGACAAAATAATTCCGTCGGAAATTTCATTGGTAATATTTAATACATGACCAGGCATCAACCCTCCCCTCCCTTATTTCTCCTTCTTCTCCCCCCCTAACATTAAAAACCAGCTCCCTCCCCCTCAAACATCCCCCTTCATCTCAACACAAACTTTTCTAGTCTCAACATTTGTGTTCTGATTTATTGCGGATTTTTTATTTTTAGTAAGTAAATCTATCTATTTTTAATTTTAATACAATTTTAAAATGTCAATTTTATTATTGAATGTTTTTTTTAGTATATGTATTTTGTTTGGGTGTTTACGTATTTTATTGTTTTTTCTCAAACATGTAGTATGGATTTATAATGTTGCACTTGTTTGTTTTAGATTTTGTGAAATTTTATTTGTATGTAAATTGTTGAACTTATGTCGAATTACCAACTTAGGTGTATTGTGATGAAATAAATAATGGCTTAATAGGTCTGTTTTAATTTTTGTCAATTTTATTGCCGATTTGTAATTTTCATAAGTTAATGCGTATAAATTTGTATGTACGTAAATAATTGATAATGAATATTTAAGAGAACTTTGACATTAAGATGGACAATCTAGCGTTTAGCTGAATAAAAGAACGTGCGTCTTGGGTTGTGTATAGACGGATATCTATTTGGGTTATTTGCTGCTCCTTATTCTTGTTGGCTGGTTATACTCACAGTTTACAACTTGTCATCGGGGATGTGTATGAGGCCAAAGTTTATGTTTTTATCTAAAGTCATACTCGGTCCTAACAATTCGGGTCGTAATGTTTGTCTTTGACTGTTGATTGATGAGTTGACGCAATTGTGGTCCTCCAAGGCTTTGACTTATGATGTATCGAGAAAATAAAATTTTCTTATGAGGCCAACTTTAATGTGGGATATCAATAATTTTCCAGCTTATGAAATGATTTCTGGTTGGAGCACGTATGAAAAACTAGCATGTCCATACTGCATGAAAAATAACAAGGTATTCACACTAACAAACGAAGGTAAACCATCTTTTTTTAACTGCTACCAGGGTTTCTTACCAATATATCATATATATAGAAAGAATATAAATGATTTTTTTATTGGCAGAGTAGAAAATGACGTTGCACCCCATGTTTTTCTGGTGAAGAATTGCATGACGTGGTGTCGGAGTACGATGACATTATGTGTGGTTTCCAATCCAGTAAACATAAGTTTCCTGGTTTTGGTTTGACCTACAACTAGGTAAAACGAAGTATTTTCTAGGAGCTTTTTTATTGAAAGACCAATCTCTTTCGGCATAACCTGGACGTTATGCATATAGAAAAGAACGTGTTTGAAAATATTTTCAACACGATCATGGACGTGAAGGGGAAGATAAAGGACAACATCAAAGCTAGAATGGATATAATGTTGTTTTGTAACCATAAAAATATGAAGTTGGTTTTTGATGGGTCACAGGTTGCAAAGCCTAGAACAAGCTTTGCTTTAGAGAAGAATGCATAACTACTAGTCTACCAATGGCTTAAGAGTTTGTGTTTTACTGATAAACATGCCTCGAACATATCAAGGTTGGTTAATCTAAAAAATACAGATTGCATGGAATAAAGAGCCATGATTGCCACGTGTTTATGCAAACATTCATTCTATTAGCTTATTGTGATTTATTACCAAAGGGGATATGGGATGCACTCATAGAGATTAATCATTTCTTTAGAGATATATGCTTCAGCAAGTTATAGACGCATCACATTAAGAGGCTTGAAACGAATATCGTCGAGACAATATGCAAACTTGAGATGATATCCCCTCTATCGTTTTTTGACTCGATAGAGCATCTACCCATACATTTATTATATGATAAAAAATTTAGAGGCCCAGTCTAGTATAGATGGATGTATCCATTCGAGAGGTTAGATATTACAGATGCAGTGTAATTATTAATTTATTTTTATTGTTTTTTTAATTGAAAATATTTGTTTAATTCCATGCATGTACTTGTTCAATCTTAAGAAAAAAAGTCAAGAACAAGGTGCATGTTGAGGTTTTGATATGTGATTCATATATTGTTGAGGAGATCTCAATATTTATCTCATACTATTTCGAGCATCATTTGAGAACAAGAATCAATCGCGTTCCATGACATGATGATGGTGGTGAAGTGCCTTCCAGTGAGAACTTGTCAATATTCTCTAATCTTGTATGACCCATACCTAAAAATGTTGTAATGGGAAGATATTTGTCTGAAATAGAGTTCAAAAAAGCACATAATTATATGTTATTTAACTATGATGAACTAAAACCTTTTATTTAGTAAGTATATATATTACTTAAACTTTGTTATAAATGGACTATTTATCTATTATAATATCACAAACTCATGCAATTTTGAAAACCTTATAGGCAACATCGATAATATTTATTGTCTAAGAACTCAAAGCTGACTGAATCCTAAATCTTTCGATTACAAGATGAAAAATTTATCACGTGGTTCAAAACACATGTAAATACTATTATAAACTCATTATTTGTCATGGTACATAATTTCGTTATAGAATTCTTGTTTACTGTTCATTGTTGTACTTGATGTACAAGGTTTATTAAATGGAAAGGAATGCTAGTGTTTCATTGTCTTTACTAAGCCTGGATCCTAAAAGAAAAGTGAAGTGTTACAACGTGTATTTTGTTAATGAATATGTGTTTCATACTAAAGAATACGGGCATGGAAGAAATACATATAAAAGTGGTGTTTGTGTTAAGAGATCAACTTGTAATGAGTTTGAAGTTGACTATTATGGTAAATTAAAAGAGGTCGTTGAATTGCAATATTATAATGAGCATAATAGAGTGTTTTTATTCAAATGCTATTGGTATGACACCACTGACAGAGAAATCAGAGTATATCCCCGCTATAGTCTGGTCGAAATTAACTCAAAAGCTAGAATCCGTAACGTAAACGATATCTTTGATTTCGCCAAGCAATGCCAGTAAGTTTATTACACATACACCCCTTCCTTTAGAAAGGATCGATCAAGAGTTGATTGGTTATCCATTTAAAAAATGAAACCCATGGGTCATGTCGAGGTTGTTCAAGATGAGAACAAAGATATAAGTGTGGGAGATGATGTCTTTCAAGTTAGTGAGTTGATTAACCATATCAAGTTGCTTCATCGCTTGACTTAGAAAAAATTCAAAGTTTCACGTCTTCGATAATAGTCTTGTTGATGTTGATGCTGGAGAGTTGAATGTTGTTCTAATATCCAGCGGACAAGTACAAGTCGATGAAGATGATGATGATATCAACGTTGAAGATTGCGATGGAGATGACGATGATTCAATTGAAGAAGAAGATAATTTTGACTAACTATTAGAATATGAAAGTGTTAAGGAATTTTTTATCATGTAATATTTATGGATGAAATTCTATACAAATAAATAATTATTTTATAATTATTATATGAACTGTTGTTATTGTGTTATGCGTGAAACTTTCAATTTAAGTGTTTGTAGGCAAGATAAACATGCAATACAGACACAATCTGTCATTCACTGCGCACATCACCGATGGAAACATCGACGGACTGTGTCCATTGGTGTATTTCAGAGGCAAAGGGAACTGTTCTTATCTCATATCACCGATGGAAATACTGACGAACATAAACCATCAGTGTATTACAGAGGCGAAGGGAACTGTTCCAACATCACCGATGGAAACACTGATGATTTATGTCCATCGGTGTTTTTTAAGAGGTGAAGGGAACTATTCACATCCCATGTCGGTGATGTCAATTAAAAACCTCTGAGTTAGTTACAGGTTACTGAGAGAATTACCGATGGATCATCGATGGATCGTGTAACCTAAAATACGGGTAATTAATGTATCTCTGACTGTGTGTACTTTTTAACATTAGCGAGGGAATTACTGATGAATCACTAATGGACTGAGAAACTTTTGGAGGGCTTTTTGAAAATTTTAGTGCGAAATTGAAATTTGAGACCGAAATTGAAATTTGAGAGCGAATTTACTAAGGGAATCACTGAAAGATTAATTAAAAATAATATTATTTAATAGTCCATCGGTGATTTCATCGGTAAAAAAACAATATAAAACCCAATAAGTACCCCTTTAGTTTATTTTTTCCTCTCATTCAGTTTTCTTAAATCTCTCTCATTTTTTGCTTTCAATTCAAGTGATTTTGCTTCAATTTCTAGTTCTATCTTCATCTTCAAAGTTTAAAAGGTATGTATTGTGGTTCTTCTCACTTGTTATGATTTTCTATTTTTCATCTTTTTTTTGATTTTTTAACAATATATTTTTATTTTTTTTGTTTTCTGTATTATATGTAGATAAAGTTTAAAAGTAAACACACTCTTAAGGTAAGCATTTCTCATTCCTAAAGTCTATAGTTTTTTTTTTGTATTAATTTTTTGCCTATTTTATTGTTTTTATTGCAATAATGATTGATTGTTTTGCTGAATTTTAATTATTATTGTTGAATTTGCCGCATAAATGTTAATTGAATATATAAAATTAAATTTAATTGTTTTATATCAATTTTATTATAGAGTGTTCGATTATTTTATTGAATTTTAATTGTTATTGTTAAATTTGTATAGATGTTAGTTGAATATATAGAAAAAAATTTATTTATTTTTCTAAATTTTATTGTTATGTTTGTATAGATGTTAGCTTATATATATGATTTTGTTTCTCTATTTTATGAATAAAAACATTATATTATTACATTGAAAATGAAATGAAATTGAATACTCTAAATTTTCTGGTATAAATAAAATAAAATCAATTGGTTTGTGGCATATATCTTGTCAATATTTGCAGGTTTGAACAATTTAGATAGTCTCCAGTATAGAGGAAGTGTTGCCGATTTTTTTTAAAAATCAAATTTGATTATGTAATTATTCATCAAATTTGTGTAGATGTGTAGAACAAAATCAACAGCACGTCATGAGCATATAGTCGCAGCTAATTTTTCTAGCAGCGATGATGACGTGACCAAGAAGAGGCAACTGCGGCAACTAACGACGCTGCTTCTTCCAATGCAGTTCAACAATGTAGAGGCGGTGTGCCTTCACAACGGGGTTAATTCACCTGCAAGTACGAGGCATATTGGAAGGACGACCTTTTAATGTAAGTTTGTTTTTATTTTAATTTTTTTTAACATAATTTATGGACAACTAATTAATATTTCATTAATTTTATTGATTTTCAGGTTCACAAACATTGAGGCCACCCGAGTAATAACATCGAGGTTTAAATTGTCAATGAATATTCTATTGTTTCAATGGAGTCAGGTTTCCAGACATCCTGACGTGAGACCTTATATCAATGCATGGTTTAGAAGATTTGAGGTTAGTGTTAAATTTAAATTTTAACTATTTTGTATGTTATGTTGAAATTATTGATTTTTTTTAATAAATTATTTATACACAATACAAATTCGAGTAGGATAACGCGAATGACAATATTGCGAGGAGGGTGTGGGAGAATCATGTGACAATTAGATAACATCGAAAACGATATGATATTTTTTAAAACATTTTATATATTAAAATCTAATTTGTCATTACCTCATATAAAATTTGTTTATGGATGTAGGTTGCGTGACTTTTGATATGAAGCGCAGAAAAAAGCAAAAAAAATATGCCAGAGATAACGATCTACAAGGCTAGAATGATGTGGCGGTTTGGAGGGATTTTAGGCCGCCATACATCCTTGAGGATATATGGGCATAATATATCATAATATATCCAGCACGTGACGTCTGAGCGGTTTACACGACGCTCGTAGTCTGGTGCCGAGAACCGAAATTGACAAATTCACGATTCGGTTACCATGTATATTGGCGGCTTAGTTTCATTCATTACACATGTGAAGCGGATGATAAGATTAATTTTAATGACATTATCTTTAATTAATTTGTTGTTATTTATAAATGTATTTAACTTGCAATATTTTTTTTTCTTGCAAGCTATGTCTTTTGGACGTGAGCCGAGCCCAATGAAACTTTTTGGAGAGAAGCACGTGCGGAGTTAAGACTGCCAAAAGGGGGTGCACACAGTTCGTCGACAACCATGCCCAACACTTCGTGGTATGTTCTTTCAACCATTTTCTTTCGTAAGTTATGATTTTCTTGAATTGAATTTGATGATTTTTTTTTTTAATTTTCAGGAGACATATAATAGCTGGTTGAGGGAGAGATATTAGGACAATCCTTCGACCCACCAGGATTTCAATCCGAATTTATGGATGGAGGCAGGATCGTCTAGTGGACCCGATAGAAATCAAGTGTACGGACTCTCCAACATTAGGACTGAGAATTTGTGGGCAATTTGTATTGTCTCAACCGTTGGGAGCTCCCAATCAGTATCGAGCACTCAGTCTCAGGAGTTCATGGCCTTGCAATAACACACGACTCATCTCACCAAAAAATATGAGTGACTCTTGGCGGATTGTGAACAACTCTGCTAAATGGTCATGAACATGAGATCACGAATGAGTGGTATGTGTGCGTCACCTTTTGGCCATATGGTACTAGGAATGACTAGCCTCTTCCTCCTCTTCCAGCGCCGCCATTGTTCTAGTTTAATTTTTATTTGTACAAATCAAATTGTAATGAATATTTGGATGAATATTTGGATTTTATATTATTCAATTTTATTTTTACATATTTCAGTTTTATACAATTTTATTTGCTTAATTATTATTCTATAGAATTTTATATTAATTATTCTATACAATTTTATTTTTTAAAATATTTTTTAGTTATCACCGATGGATTTACAGACGGAATTAATCTGTTGGTATTTTGTAGAGAGTTGTAAAACTTTTATTGCATATGCCACAATCACCGATGAAATTATTCCGTCGGTGATTTATCGATGGTAATACAGACAGAATTAATCCGTCGGTATATTTCAGAGAGTTGAGAAAGAATTATTGTATATGCCACTATCACTGATAGAAATATACCGACAGAATAATTCCGTCGGCATATTTCCAGCATGAATTTTTTTTAACACGCATTTTTCGTTTGTAAACTCATTAGTTTTTATTTTTTACCGATAAAATTAGCAATAGATGATAGAATAACCGGTGAATGTTATACCGATAGATGCATTTTATTAGTGAATTAATTAGTAAATTTTTTATCAACAGAATAGTAATCTCATGCTAACAGAAAAACTCTGTCAATAAAACTGTTAAATGCTATAGCGTCAAGCGTTGCAAGTCGCGGCGTTGGGAGAATTATTAATTTGTTACATTATGTAAATGAGATTGTACATGCCCTAGCCCCCAAGGCTAGAAGTGTACTCATGAAAATAGTGTTCAAGTTCAGATTGTCTCTCCTTTGCTTTCCTTTTTAACGAGCATCTCGAAACCAAAAGGGAACGGTAGTTCCTTGCCGTTTCTTTCACCAGCACAAAACAGTTGTTAACTTTCATGATCATGTCCGTAGCTTTCATGGCGAAATGATATCCTTTGACATGCATAGTATAGTATTGATGATGGGCATGAATGATGTCTACACTTGAACAGATGGGTCCATACGTCAACATGATGCATATAAGCTTAAAGTTTTAATGGAACATGAAGTTTATTCAAATATCCTGCTCCGTATATATCATGTCGCTGTTTGCTCCACTAAATCTAGAATCGACTAGCGACGTGACCCGTGCTTTGTTGTGTGTCATAAAATTTTATATATACATATAAGTTTTTTTTAATGTATTTTTATAGTTAAAAAAATGTAACAAATTAAAAAATAAATGCACATATGTAATCAAATAAATTAAAAATTATGTGTGCTAATAAATAAATAAAAAATCATTAATGTCACTTGAAAACAAAACTTAAAAAATCAAGAAATACATGTAAATCAAGATATTTAATCTTGAAAAATAGAACATTAAATAAATTGAATAGAAAAAGAAAAAAAAAGAAATAACATGTAAAGCTACACATATTAAAAATATCATCTTAAAATAAATATTTTTTATTTTAAAAAACATAGTTTATCTATATAAAAGATAAAAAGAAAACCATAGATAAACCAGAAAAAACCAGATATGTGTTTTCACAAACTTTTAAGGTATAAAAAACCTAATATGAACTCCCCTAATTAAATGAAACAATTTGAAACAAACACCTCTTATTTTGGTGGCCTAAACCGGTGTCAATGACAAGTTTCTTTCTCTACCGTCGGAATCCGGCAACCCCCCTCTCTCTTTTATCTCTCAACCAAGGTTAAAAAAATAACAAAAATAAACCTCTGTTTCAAAATGGAATTGGAACAATTTTAAGGGACCAAAATAATTTTGGAAAAAAATATTACAAAAAAAGAAAACACAAAAGAAACTGGAAAAAAAACCATGTGGGAAAAAACACTATGGCAATTCACAGTAATTTGCGAGGAAAGTTACAGTGTTTTTCTCACATATTGTAATTGTAATTTTTAACCAGTTCAATATTAGAAAAGTAAAATCGACAAAGATAATTTTGAAAAAAAATAAAAAAAAAAGAAAAGTTGGAAAAAAAGAAATGTCATTTTGGAAAAAAAAGAAAAAAAAAGGAAATTTGAAAAAAAAACAAAAAAGTAAAAAAAAAAAAAGGGAATGCACTGTGGATTACTATTGTAATCCACAATGCATTGAGTGTGGGTGAACAGTGAATTCACCATACCCTTTAGCTTATTACTTAACTGTAATCCTAACCAGCTTAATATCAAAAAAATAAAATTGACAAAGATAATTTTAGAAAAAAAATAAAAAAAAAACTATGTGGTAAAAAACACTATAGCAATCCACAGTAATTTGCGAGGAAAGCTACAGTGCTTCCCTCACATGTTTTAGCTATAATTTTTAACCAGCTCACTTTTAAAAAATTAAAATTGAAAAAGATAATTTTGGAGAAAATCATAAAAAAACAAACAAAAAAAACCATATGGAGAAAAACTGTAGTTATCAACAATGTTTTAAAGAAAAAAATTACAAAACTAAATTCTCAATCAGCTTAATATTGAAAAAATAAAATCGACAAATAAAATTTTAAAAAATAAAAGAAAAAAATAGAAAAACCATGTGGAAAAACACCGTATCAATTCACTGTATTTTAAAGAAAAAAATTACAAAGCAAAATTTTTAACTAGCTCAATATTAAAAAACTAAAATTGACAAAGATAATTTTGAGAAAAAAATAAAAAAAAAAGAAAAATTAAAAAAATTAAAAAGTGCAAAAATAATAAAGTGAAAAAAATAAAAAAATGAAAAAAATATATATAGAAAAAAACACTATGAATTACTGTTCATCGTGATTTTAGGATGGGGTAACAGTGATTCTGGTGTCGCGATAAAAATACAAACAAATTAGCTCTCAAAAATTAGAATCTCACCAATATCTGAAAAACTCATTTGGACTCTCTCCAAATAATGAACAAGAATTTTATAAACTTAATCTGCCCTTTACTAATTAGAACGAGACTTTAAATAGCCAAATTACAAATAACTGAAATTACAAATAACTGAAATTGACAATTAAGCAATTAATTGTCCGTTACATAAAACAGTACCCAACTTCCACCATCTTTAATGGGCACAATAAAAGAAATAACAAAATAGACGCAAATGATAATTAATAAGGGTAGTGGGCAGTTATTGACAATTAAAGAAAATAACAAAACGGACACTAGTACTTATTATCTTGATGGCCACGTAGTGAAGCAAAGGCAAAATGCATCATTGCCGCCCTCCCAAAGAACATGCCTCCGGCAAGTATTGCTGGATATAGTCGCGATACACTTTCGGAGCGAGACGGTGTACTTCATCTCCTTAGAGCCAAACAGAATCCGAAAGAGGCTTGTGTGCCCATTGAACCAAAAATTTATAATAACCACCCCTACGAGTAGAGACAAACTGATGGTCTAACACAGCAAGGATACCATCGGATGAACAAGGAGTCGATGGAACACGGATTGGGATGCCATCCAAAGGGGATGGAAAGTCATTTTGACCGTTGAATGCAGTCAAATCTTCAATATTGAAAACCGGACTAATAGCATAAGTAGGAGGTAAGTCAATAACATAGGCATTAGGTCCCAGCTTTTTCAGAACTGTGAAGGGTCCTGCACGACGAGCATGGAGTTTGTTGTAGCTGCCAGGAGGAAAACGTTCTGAACATAATCAAATCAGCACGTGATCACCGACCTCGAATTGTTTATCTCGTTTCCGTAAATTAGCACGTTGAGCATAAACTTCTGTCTGCAGGGCAATTTTTTTATGAACTTCCTCATGGACGGACATCATGTGAGCAGCAAAATCTAACCTCCTTCGCTCGTCCTTTGTGGTAAAGGTAACGAGATAATATCCAAAGGTGTACGCGGAGTCATACCATAAACAAGCTGGAATGGAGAGCTACCCGTGGTGCGATTGACTGAATTATTGTAGGCAAATTCAGCTTGCGGGAGAATCAGATCCCAGCTGGTTGCATGATCATCAATTAGAGAAAGCCAGTTCAGTGCCTAATTTTGCCCACAATGTTTTCCAGAAATAACTAATAAACTTCACATCGTGATCTGAGACAATAGTAGTAGGGAGGCCGTGCAACCTCACAACTTCTTTTAAAAATAAGGAAGCAACGTTAGAGGGATCATATGTTTTATGGCATGGAACAAAATGAGCCATTTTAGAGAAACGATCTACCATCACCATTACAGAGTCGTTGTGACGTTGAGTACGGGGTAGGCCAAGAACAAAATCCATGCTGATATCAACCCAAGGGTGATGAGGAATTGGTAAAGGAGTGTAGAGACCAGTGTTTTGTTTTGTACCTTTGTTAACTTGGCAGATTCGACACCTGGAGATTATCGTGTGCACATCACGTCGCATATGTGGCTAAAAGAAACGGTCAGCCACCAACAGGTATGTTTTATCAAACCCAAAATGGCCAGCTAATCCCCCTCCATGCAATTCCATAATGATGAAATCACGTATTGAACCTTCTGGAACACAAATTTGACCATTTTTTATGAGGTATCCACTTGATACGGAAAAGTCAGTTTTGGTAGATGTGTTGGACTGTAGTGCTGCCCAGATATCCTTGAAATGCTTGTCTGATGCATAGTCATCCTTCATAGCTTCAATGTAGTCAGGATATGTGGTCGTCGACTGAGGGTGTCTGCCACCTTATTCTCACGGCCAGCAGTGTGTCGAATAATGAAGTTAAATTGCTAAAGGTAGTCGAACCATCTTGCATGTTTGGCATTTAACCTATTTTGAGAGTTGAGGTGTCTCAAAGAGTTATGGTCAGTAAATAAAATGAATTCACGATGTACCAAGTAAGGGCGCCAATGTTTCAAAGTCTGAACCAAAACATAAAACTCCACTTTATAGGCTGAGTATTTGCGTCGAGACTCGTTGAGTTTTTCGCTAAAAAAAGCAATAGGATGTCCTTCTTGGCTTAATACTCCACCGATACCAACATTAGAGGCATCACAAGCAATCTCAAATACTTTTAAAAAGTCAGGAAGCTTCAAAACCGGGGCAGAAGACATCTTTTGTTTTATCTCATTAAATGCCTTGGCAGCTGCGGGCGTCCACTTGAAGATCTTGGACTTCAGGCATTCGGTGATAGGGGCTGTGATGGTGCTAAACCTTTGGATAAACCTGCGATAAAATGTTGCCAAACCCAAGAAGCTGCGTATATCAAAAAAAGATTGAGGTTCAGACCATTCACGGATTGTTTGGACCTTTGAGGAGTCAGCTTCAACGCCTTTGTGTGATACAATGAACCCTAAAAAATTGGTCTTTTGTTCAAGGAAGGAGCATTTACCCTTGTTGATGTAGAGATGTTCTGTTCTTAGCGTCTCCAAAACCTGGCGTAGGTGTTCTAAATGTACTGTAACAGACTTGCTAAAAATGAGTATATCGTCAAAATATATTACAACAAACTTTCCAAGGAAAGGTCGAGGTGCTTGTGTCATGACACGCATAAACGTGCTTGGAGCATTGGTGAGGCCGAATGGCATAACTAACCATTCATATAGCCCTTCTTTTATCTTGAAAGCAGTTTTCCATTCATCCCCAGGCTTTACTTGGATTTGGTGGTAACCACTCCGCAAATCAAATTTACTAAAGATCACGGCACCACCCAGTTGGTCCAACATGTCATCCAAGTGTGGAATTGGAAACCGGTATTTCACTGTGATTTTGTTCACCGCTCGGCTGTCGATACACATCCGCCAGCTGCCATCTTTTTTTGGGGTGAGTAATGCAGGTACAGCGCAGGGGCTCAAACTTTCACGGATGAATCCTTTAGTCAATAATTCTTGGACCTGTCTATGGAGTTCGGCATGCTCAGTTGGGCTCATTCTATAATGAGGTAAATTGGGTAGAGACGAACCTGGAACAAAATCGATGGCATGTTGAATGTCTCGTAACGGTGGTAACTGTTGGGGAAGGTCTTCTGGCATTAAGTCTTCAAATTCTTGGAGAAGGAATTTAACACTTTCAGGGACTTTACCATCTAGCTGTTTGGATTCGCGTCCTACTAAGAAAAGAAGAATGTTCCCATCCTGCATGGCTTCTTTGACTTGTCGCATAGTCAGCATCAGGTTGGATTTCTTAGGACCTTCAAATACAGAGATGTGGAGTGGTTCCAGTACCACTTTCCGATCGTGCATCTTGAACGAATAGGTATTCTCCAGACCATCATAATTGACATGCCTATCATACATCCATGGCCTCCCCAATAACAGATGACATACAGTCATTGGCAATACATCACACCAAACTTGGTCTTCGTACTTCTTGCCAAATGAAAATTTCACAAGACAGCGACTTTGAACCAAAATTGAATTGTTATCATTAATCCAACACACCTGATATGGCGTGGGATGTGTCTCTTGGGAAAGACCAAGACGCTCAACTATTTCCTTGGCCACAACATTCATGCTACTACCATTGTCGATGATAACATTCAGAGCTTTGTCTCCGTACGCAACCCTTGTGTGAAAGATATTGGTTCTCCTCCAGTCATGGTCCACATCCTCTTTGGTTTTATGACCTGTCAAAACATGTTGAATCACACAAATGGGTAGATCAGTGGCTTATAATCGTTCTTCTTTGGAATCAGTTTCTTCTTGGATATGGTCTTCTTCCTGGTTAATTTCAGCATCATCAAACACCAGGTCCTTCTCACATATATAAGCCACTCTCTGATCTCGAGTGGGACATACCACCGCAAAGTGTCCACGCCCTTTGCATTTGTAACATTGGGGTCCCTCTCCGAAAGCCTTTTCTTTTCCTTTAAAATCATAATTCACATTTCCTCTTGTTGATTCGACTGTTGGTTTTGCACTGGTAGGGACTGGGAAACGAAAATTACCAGAGTCGGCAGAATAAAAACGGCGTGTGTTATTCGAGGTCTGTCTCTCAACTTGTAAAGCTAGCTGGTAAGCTTCCTCAACATTATACAGTCGGACCGTCAACATGTCTTTGCGAATATCAGGTTTCAATCCCTTCAAATACCGAGCTAATACTTGAGACTAGGTTTCGTTGGTCTTGCTCCTCACTGTTAGTTCATGAAATCGCTCTGTATACTGGTCCACCGTAGTTCTGTTATTTTGATTCCATTGGAGCATGTCTTCATAAATGAGTTGTTCATTTATGGGTAAGTATTTTGCTTCTAACCGTGCCTTCATATCTTCCCACTCTGCCATAGGGGCCTGACGGGTTCGCCTAAGTCTCTCTTCCACACTGCTCCACCAAGCACGGGCTGGTCCTTTAAGCTTTAATTTGACAAACTGAACCTTGCGTTCTTCAGGTACCGAGAACCAGTCGAAATAGTCTTCAAGTGAAGTAATCCAATCAAAAAATGCCTCCGGATTGAGTTTGCCATAGAAGTCTGCTACTTCCACCTTCATGCGTCTGGTTAATTCATCCCAGACGTTTCTTTGAACATCTGTATCGCATGGTTGTCCATGTATAGCCCTGTGTCTCACCCCGCCAAGTTGCACTTCCTCAATTTCATCTTCGTCGTCCCCAACCCCTTCTCGTCTTCTTGGTACACGTCTGGCTTCCCTAGGTGGTCGCCCCATTTCTCTATTGCTGCGTTCGTCAATTACGTCCAAACGATGCATCATCACGTTCAAAGTTTGAGAAAATTGATCAAGTTGTTGTTGAAAACTTGATGAGGCTTGGAAAATATCAGTGTTTGGGTTTGGATTTGAAGAACTGGGAATGTTGGAACCTTGATCCATGATGTTATATGAATGACCACTTCTGGTTTTTGGCATAAGGAAGTTTTGAAAATCAAAACCGGCTCTGATACCAATTTGGTGTCGCGATAAAAATACAAACAAATTAGCTCTCAGAAATTAGAATCTCACCAATATCTGAAAACTCATTTGGACTCTCTCCAAATAATGAACAAGAATTTTATAAACTTAATCTGCCCTTTACTAATTAGAACGAGGCTTTAAATAGCCAAATTACAAATAATTGAAAATTACAAATAACTGAAATTAACAATTAAACAATTAATTGTCCGTTACATAAAACAGTACCCAACTTTCACCATCTTTAATGGGCACAATAAAAGAAATAACAAAATAGAGGCAAATGATAATTAATAAGAATAGTGGGTAGTTATTAACAATTAAAAAAAATAACAAAGCAGACGCTAATACTTATTATCTTGATGGCCACGTAGTGAAAGGCAAAATGCATCAGATTCCCCGGCAT
>Ga0325402_1001800_pt1 | contig 18152 bp, 8 predicted proteins | sample PopdelMetagenome_22_FD_207212 | JGI IMG/M metagenome (GOLD analysis project Ga0325402, IMG submission 207212) | Populus deltoides microbial communities from Bellville, Georgia, United States - Xylem-PdKOR-R3 | ecosystem: Host-associated > Plants > Phyllosphere > Stem > Wood/Secondary xylem... | reverse complement strand
GCATGCATGGTACAATAAAGTTTGCTTACATGATGTTTTGAAACCATTAAGCAATAATTACAACCTTGAAGATAAAATATTTCCAGAATTAATATTGTTTTCCTTTTTTCTTTTTTTTTATTCAAGAAAGCATGGGAAAGAAGAAAACGAGAGAAGGACATGTAACCAGGCAACAGTCGATCAAATGAAAAAACGGTGGGCAGTCACATCCCAACAACAATAGGAGGGAATAAAGCCATTTTTTATTTGAATAATCAAATAAAAAAGTCTATTAAAAAAATACAATAATTAATTTCACTTTTTTTTTTCTTTCGCCTGTTACTATCAAAAAATTAACGTAGGACAATATCTCTAGGCTTCCAGTTGGCCCTACACTATTTTTTTACTGCTTCTCGTTAATTAATAGAATAAAGAAAACAAAAATATCAAAATCTTGAAAAGAAGAGATTCTCAAAATATCACCAAAAAAAAAAACAAAAATCTCGCGATTTAAACAGCTGCATTTTATACCGACATTCCTCAGATATTCCTGCACAGTTTGTTTTCTTTGCTGTTCAACTGTTTTTTCATCGGTCAATATTTTATCCGAAAAATCTCCCTTCTTTATTTTTATAGAAACTCACTGGTTTATCGCATGGACCCAAAATTTGGATAGTAAAAAAAATAATATTTAGACGGTCAAGATTGTTTTGGTATTATTATTAAATTTAATATAATAGTTTAAAATTGAAAAACTGACTACATTGTTCAATTAATATTTAATCACTTTACTAAATTCTGAATTGGGTTATAAATTTTATTGAGTCCAATTATTATATTATACTTTATTCCATGATAAAATATATTAAAATTGATTTACTATTAACCTAATATTTAATAATAAATTTAAAAAAATTCAAGAAATATAAAAAAACAAACAAAAAAAGTTTAATTGCATTTTTTAAAAAAACACAAATAAAGACACAAACATAACGTTTGGGAATGCGGTGCAAATCGCGTTCTCAAAAATTAAATTTTTTTTGTTAAAAACTAATTTTTTTATATGTTTTGAATCGTTTTAATGCGCTGATTTTAAAGATAAATTTTTTAAAAATAAAAAAAATACTATTTTAATACATTTCAAAATAAAAAATATTTTAAAAAACACCCATTATTAACGAACAAGCCTTTTAAAGTTGAACTCGCATCTATGTTATATAGTTAACACTAATCACTTGAACGAAGAATCAACATTAGTATAAAATAATTAAAACAATATATTAAACCGTTAAATCCCCCTCATGATTTTTAGTTGTCTTAATAATTTAATAATTTTAACTTCTTGATTTTTTGAGATAAGTCTTAATTATTATTTGTTATTTTTTATTTATTTTTCAAATTATTTTTTTATAAAAATATATTAAATAATTTTTTTTATTTTTAAAATTTATTTTTAATATCATTATATTATAAGTATTTAAAAATATAAAAATATAATTAAAAAAAAGACTTTAAATCTTTTCAGAAGCGATCCTGCACGGAAAAAACAATCGGTGCCTTAATTTTGTTAGATAGATATTTTTGTTGAAGAGAAATGGGGCTATCATTGGCTACTAGGCAGTGTAGAGCTTTTCTCATGCGGTCCTCTCTGACTCTCTCTCTATCCATCTACGGCTTTCTTCTTTATTTCCATGACACTCATTTCATGGCGTAAAACTTGGGGATTTGGTAGGTGCCCAGTTGATGAGTTGTTCAAAACTTTATGTCTCAAGTAATTGCTGATAGATAAAGAACCAAGCTTTAAAAGGGTTATCAATAATATCCATCTTTGGATGAACATGATTTTCTGCAAAAAGTTGAGACGTTGTTTTTAGATTGGTTGTGGAGAGTGAATTCAAAGCAAAGTTAAGATTTTACCAAATAGTTTACTCATTTTTATTTGTTTGTAACAGTTGGATTTGACCTCTTCCGTTTGCTTGCTTACATTGTTTGGTATCCTTGAGCTACTGAGTTTTCAAAGCAGACACTTGGTTTGGTGGTCAAATCTTAGGATTAAGATTGTTGGTTTTTTCTTTAATGATGCTGGGTGTTTGTGTTTATTTGTAGCTACACAATGAAAATAATGGATTTTTGTGAGAGGGGATAGTGATGCTTTGGTGGCATTGGAGATGGACAGGAGGAGTTGGTTATGGAGAAGGAAGTCTTCAGAGAAGAGTCCTGGGGAGACAGAGAGTTCAGGATCCATCTCTTCTCATTCTGAAAGATTCTCTGATGATCAGGTTGGTTCAATTTTGGGTTTTGAGTTTCTTGCACATTGCTACCCCTTGAACCTCTTTGTTAATTGAAAAAAGAGAGAAAGAAGAGCAAATGGGAGTGATCTTTGGATATTGGAATGGATTTTCCCAGTTTAGGATTTTCTTTTTGTGCCGTATTTGTCATGTCCTGTCACTCTTAAGATTGGTCTCAAATTATGTCCTTTTGCTCATCTTTCTGAGTTCACAAAAAATACTCTCAAAAGAAATTTCCCAAACGAATCCTGCTGTTCTTATCCTAGGATAGTTTCTTCCCGCACCTCCAAGCAGAATCCTTCTTATTTTGTGTTGTGTTGTTAGGCCGTGAAGGTGTTGCTCGCTTGAAGTGCTTGTTTGGTTTTGCCTTCTGACAGAATATCACTGCAAAAAATTATGAGCATTTTTTTCTACAGCTTTAATTCTGGAGGTTGGCTGAAGCAATTCAGATATAAATGAGCATTTCTAAATTGACTAGTATGAATCTATGGCCTAGGCTTGAGTCCATCTTCTCCTTAATAGAGTGAGTAAAGTTTGAATAGTGAATTCAATTCCTTGAACTCTTTGCAGTTCCAACAATCCCATCTCTTTCATAAAGTTTCGTCAGCATCTTCTTTAATGTCTGCTAGTTGCTCAGGCTCTTCACTTGTAGTGTTGCTGTCTGTTACCCTCCTCATTGTAATGTGAAGATTGAACACGGTTTAATACTTGCTCTACGGATTCTTGGATGTTGCTGGGGCTAGCTCCTACTTGACTTGAAACTTCTTGGACATAGCTAAAAATAATTTCAAACTTACCCAAAAAAATTTCTTCAACCATCTGAAAAATGCTCTAGTATGGATTGCATCTGCTCTGCAGGGCATGCATCATCCATTCAGTTTCAGTGGAAGAAGAAGAAGCACAATTAGAATTAACAGCAGTTTCATGTGGGACCCTATCCATATTTTAAAAATGTTCCTTTCCATTATGAAGGTGAAATGGGTGTTTACGATCCCTTGAGCAGTTGTCTATGAAGGATACCTATGCTTTTTGAATCTTAACCAATAGAATTCCGCTTGGCTTGAATCTTCATATTACATCACCCACTTAGTCTCTTCACCATCCTGATTCTACATGGATCAGGGATGATGATTTTTGTTCTGTGAATCTTAATTTATTAGGCTGGCACCTGCAGATTAACTCTCTACAATCAATTTAGTTTCATTTTAGGTTCTGTTTAGTAGGATGGAATTCCTATTCTTATTAAAAGGATGCCCACTCCTTTTCCTGTATCTTTATAAAAACTCTGGTAAGCTTTTGAAACTGAGAATTGAATATCTTATTGTCTTATTGATTCTCCATTATATCATTGTGTCTTTGTTTTGATTGATGCTGGAGAAATTCTGATTTTTCTTTCTTTCTTCTTGGCAAAGGTATATCCAACTCATAATCCTCAATCACCAGAAGTTACATCTGAAGCTTTACTTACTGATGAAGACATTAGAGACAATGTGAGGACCTTAACAGATAAACTATCTGCTGCTCTGCTGAACCTTAGTGCCAAAGAAGAGTTGGTAAAGCAGCATGCCAAAGTTGCAGAAGAAGCAGTTTCAGGTATTTATTCCATTTTTTTCCTGCTCTCATTCAAGGTTGAGCTAGTGTTTGGTTTCTTCTAAATTAGAAGAATACAAACTTGTTAAATAAAAAATATATATCAAGGCCACCCCAGTTTGTAAAGCTAGTGTTGTTCCGAGATACCTGTTAAATCCCTCCCATGATATAGGTATAAGAGCAGGGAGGGATTAAAGCTGAAGGAGGGCTTTTCTCTATGATGTAACCCTGCCATTAAAAAAAAAAACAAAAAAGTAAAAGAAAACAATCGATGGCATTTTTTAGAGATTGTCCACAAACCTCTTTTTTTTTTTTTTTTCTAACACCGTCCCTTTTCTTATCCTAACTAGGATGCAATCTATAACCTTCTTCAAATATCTGTATTATCAGCTATTATTAATTTTTCTGCCTCAAATTCTAGGGTGGGAGAAAGCTGAAAAAGAATTGTCAGCTTTAAAGCAACAAATTGAGGCTGCTACTAAGAAGAACTCTGGACTTGAAGACAGAGTTTCTCATCTGGATGCAGCACTCAAGGAGTGTGTGAGGCAGCTAAGACAATCAAGAGAAGAGCAAGAGAGAAGGATCAATGAAGCTGTTACCAAGAAAATTTGCGAATGGGAATCAACAAAGTCTGAGCTTGAGGCCCAGCTCATTGAGCTCCAGGCTCAACTTCAAACCGCAAAAAGTGATGCCACTGCGTCAGCTGATTCTGAGTTATGGCAAAAGCTTAATGCTGTAGAGAAAGAGAATTTGTCCCTTAAGTGTGAGCTCTTTTCTCGAGCTGAGGAGATACAGGTTAGAATTTTGGAGAGGGACTTGAGCATCCAAGCTGCTGAAACAGCAAGCAAACTACAACTGGAAAGTATAAAGAAGCTTGCTAAACTTGAAGCTGAGTGTCGCAAGTTGAAAGCCATTGCTCGTAAAGCATCAGCTGCTAATGATCATAAATCTTTAACAGCCTCTTCAATTTGTGCTGAGTCTTTCACAGACAGCCAATCTGATAATGGGGAGAGGCTACTGGCAATTGAAAGTGATTCATGCAAGAGGAGCGGCTTGGAAATGAATGAATGTGATCAAATTTGCTCTGACTCATGGGCATGTGCTCATGCTACCGAACTTGATCAATCTAAGAAGCAGAGGCCTATTGGAAGAAACGTAATGATCCCTTCTTTAGAAATTAATCTCATGGATGATTTTCTGGAAATGGAAAGACTTGCAGCTTTGCCAGATACAGAAAGTGGAATTTCTTACCTTGAGGCAGGACCTGTATCAGATAAAGGAAATGGTAGTGGAAACCCATTGAAAGAAGAACTTGAATCCATGATTAACAGGACTACTGAACTGGAGGAGAAGTTGGATAAGATGGAAGAAGAAAAATTTAAATCAGAAATGGCCTTGACTGAATGCCAGAGGCAGCTTGAGACATTAAGGAGTCAGCTGAAGGAAGCAGATGCAAAGATGGAGGAGCTGCAAGATCTGTTGACTCTTGCAAATGAATCAAGACAAGCTAGAGAGGAAGAGATAAAGCGATCTGATTCAAAGAGAAAAGAGACAGAATCACAACTCAGAATTGCTGAAGCTGAGATCAAAACCTTGCTTTCTAAAATTGTTTCATTAGATGCAGAGGTTGAGAAGGAGCGTACTTTGTCAGCTGAAAATACTGCAAAGAGCCAGGAGTTGGAGGATGAGCTCTCAAAAATGAAATGTGAAGTTGAGCTCCAGCATGAGATTGAGCGCAAGCGTATTGCCAGCTTTAACGAGGAGTTGAAGATAACACAGGTCAGTATCTTAAGACTCACTTGAAGCTCGATATCTATTCCCATTTCAAATTCGTAGATGTTGCATTTAATTTTAATTGAGTCCACCACTTACATGGTCTTTGGTGCCTTAAACTGCAATACATATTGATCCCCTTGCATTTTTCATCTTGGCCGCAATACTCTGTTACAACAACTTATAACAAGCCAAGTCAACTAAATTGTGGCGTGAGCTCACCAATTAGAACACATAACAGATTTCTTTGAAACATTGATTTTTTGAATTCACAAATTTTTATTGCTTGTTTGTTATTTGACCTTTTAAAGCCAATGCTTGACAGAATGGCAAATGTACTGTGAAAAATACAAGGCTATAAAATGAAGATTCAAACTCACCTTTTCCCTGCATTGTTATATGCAAACCCAAATTGTGGAATTTAATTGATAAATAAACCTACCTTCACTGTACTTTTCTGGAATAAAAATGTCCTGAATTCTTTTCATAGTGATCTGCATTCAGGAATTTATTTATTTTTCAAATTTCAAAGTCTCATGAGAGGGAATGTTTAGACTAGTAATACCATTGTTGATATTCCCTCTTGCCTGCCGATTTACAAGCCATTTAAACTTAAATTTTGCAAACTCAAGCCTCTCCATCTAATATCTTATACTCACTGTCCATTTCAAATTAGCTTCCATATTGCAAATGTTCTACAAAAGCAATGGTCCCTGTTGCACTTTTGTTCTTTTCAATAATTTTCTTTTAGTTAGCCACTTGATTAAATTATTAGAAACTATATCTCGAAGAGATTAAAATATTTTCTTTATCATGCTTTTGGATTAATTTCCATTAAAACGTGAGTTTTACATTTACAAGAAAAAAAAAGAAGGTTTCAAAGCCACTTTCAGATTTTCCTTTCATGAATTTTTCAACGACATCCTTTGTCAGAATCATATTCGGTCTTGTAAAAACCAATTGGTATCACAGTTATGATTGATGTGAGATACCTAAAATCTTTGTATATCTGAATGCACGCTAATCATGACATGATCTGTTAAACATAACTGGGTTAAAGAACAGGAGTAATTTGCTAAAAAACCTGCTTTCTTAATTTGGTATTCATATCTTCTGTTTCATGGCGCAGGAGAAAGAGCTAGCTGTTGCTGCAAGTAAACTTGCCGAGTGCCAGAAAACCATATCTTCTCTTGGTCTTCAATTGAAATCTCTTGCAACTTTGGAAGACCTGCTTGATTCTGATAAATCATCGGATGTCAGTAGTGAAGAATCAAAGGATCATGAGAATGGTGAACGGTGGAGATTAGATCTTGGAAATCAATCTTCAGGTAGAGATTCTGAGGCTATCCAAGTCACCGGAGGTGCTTTAAGATTAAAGAATGGCGGTGATTGGGAGTCGTCATTATCATTAAACTCGAGCTTTGTTTCTGAAAAAACCCGAAGTGGGTTTGGAAAGTTTTTCCCCAGAGGTCAGAGTAGGGCTCCAAATGAAAACTAGTATATGTTAAAAATGACGTTTAAGGAATCCACTAGGTAATAAGTTTTCCATTGTAAAGCATTCATTCTTGTCATAAAAAAAAATGCAGATTCCTTCTTTTGAATCTGCAGTTGTATTTATATACATATCACCTCTTGCACAAACACATCATCCATGGAAAAATATATTTATACATAAGAAATAATGTTCTTCCTGTTATCATTTGGTGCCTGTCAGATTCATACGTTTATACATTGCACATCCCTGTCCCTGTGTGCAAGTGTTCGCGTGTATGGGTTTGCATTTGCGTGTATCCACACGCATGTTAGAAACTTCGACAACTACATCCCTGTCCCTGTGTGCAAGTGTTCGCGTGTATGGGTTTGCATTTGCGTGTATCCACACGCATGTTAGAAACTTCGACAAATATGGATGTATTCCTCTTGAACTGACGAGGTCTCGTGGCTTCTCACACTTGTTTGGTTGGTTATAAAGACGAAAGCAACAATCCAATAGGGAATTTGCAACGAAAAAAGAACAAAATGATCTGTGCGGCTTGGCTGTTCTGGAGAGGTGAAAAAAAAGACGAGGTTTAGTTTTGTTGATTGCTTTTATATAATACCTAGTTATGTGACCATGCTATGCAGTAAACTAACTTTTTTTTTTTCATAAAAATTATATTTAAGATTTAAGAGTGTTGAAAAAAATTTAAGATTTAAGATTATTGGGTTTGTTTATAAAAAAATCAAAGAGCTTTGGGACTTTTATAATGATAGATTCAAGAGCCTTGGGTTTGGCTGTAATTTAAATCTATTAGACTTGGGTTAAGACGCAGAATCTAAGAGCTTTGGGTCCGGATACCGGACACAATAGCCTTGGGTCTGGACACCTGACCCACTTGAGCCTGGGGGGGTTACAAGACTCAAGGGATTTGGGTCTACGCTCTTGCCCCTTCCAAGGGACTTGGGCCAGACGCACCCTCCAGCCTCAAATTTCTCAAGTCTGAAAGATATATTTGGCACAAGTTAATAGTAATAGTAGTAGTAATAATAATAATAATTGATTACCCTTAAAATCAAACATATATATTTTTTTTCTATAGTAATAATATTTATTTAATTTTAATAATATTAATGAATTTAATAATAATATTTAACTTATCTATCCATGTTCTTATATTTTTCAATCTTTTTAAAAAAATTTATATTTTTCTTCGGTGGTAGTAATATTTTTTTTAAATATGGTAATGATAATAACAATAGTAATAATAATTTTTAATTTTACCCTTCAAATCAAATCTATTATTATTTTTTAATATTAATAATATTTTCTATAAATTTATTAATTATTATATGAATAATATTAATTATAATAAAAATTATAATATTTATTATAATAAAAAATCATAATATTTATATCACAAATAATAATATTTGAATACTAATACTTTTAATAATAATAATAATAATAATAATAATATTTAGAATACAAATAATAATATTGAACTTGTCTACCCAAAGTTTTTATAATAATAATTGTTTCAAAATTTTTTATTAAATAATAATAATAATAATAATAATAATTGTTATTATTTTTTTAAAATTTTTTTCTTTCCAAGGTCTACAGACTCAGCTGCCCGAGTATGCAAACCTAAGGCGCGGGTCAGAAGAGACCCCGATGTGCGAGTTTACAACCAGCATGCGGTTCTGCAGAGTCAGGTGTGCTGGGCTGCAGACCCCATGCTCGTGGGTCTGCAGACCCGCTCGCCTGGATCTTCACCCACCACGCGGGCCTGCAGACCCATGTGCACGAGAATACAGATCCGTTCATTGTGTCTTCCACAAGGCGTGTGAATTTACCTAGCTCCTAGGGCATGGCAGCCCAATGCCAGGTGTTTGCAGCTTGGTGTTGTTGCCAGACTCGTTGGCTGTCCCTAGCGCCAAGGCTTGACAACAGCACCAGGTGTTTGTTTGCTGGGCTGTTATCAGATGCGCGGGTCTGACCCTAGCGTCTTGGCTTGAAGCCAAGCACCAGGTGTCTGCAGCGTGGGTCGTGTAGCCCTACCAAAATCCAAACTGATCATTTTCTCCTCAACAAAAAAGACAATCCCACCCCCTTGCAATCTCTACAACTATATGTGGTAAGGGTATCTCTGCCATTATGTCTCCCCAACCCATAATGTTTTTAGCAAAGAGCAAGCACAAACAATGTAATTTATAGTGAAAACACTCACAATCTATAATAATTCCTATATAATATTAAACAGTGCAATCCACAGTGAAAATATTTATAGTTTATAGTAAAATGCTGATGCTTTTTAGTTATAATTAATATAATCAATACGTAACAGCATTTTTTTTTTTTGAAAATAATGAAAGTAAAATACATGGTTTAAATGTGAATAACCAGCGACTATATGCTATGGATAAACAGGTAATCCACACCAAAATGTTTCTGACATTTCACCAAGATAAAGAAGAAACGATAGGGTGTAGAAGCACGTTGAGAATTGAAAGACCCTCTTCCATTTAACGAGGCTTCCTCCTCCACTTAATCTTTCTGGAGCAAATCATAGAAAACCTGTGGTTTTCTGTACTTTGAAACGCAGAGAGTCTGAAACCAAAAATACTTGATACATCAGTTCTATGAATAAATAGCATGAGCCTCATATGAAAAGATCTTCAACATTCAAGACATTTCTCACAGGAACATTGCAAGGGTTAGCTGCAATTGTACAAGTGATCAAGAAAATATTCCTCCATGGATTAATTAATCAATTTAAATGCTATTTGGAAATACATCTCTGGATTCGGAAAAAAGTTGGAATAGCATATCACGCATATGGCTAAATTTGTGAATACTTGCACTGTTAAGCTTGTGAACATTTTAATACGAAACTTAAAGATTCATATTGAAGGCCAAAGAGAGAAATAATACAAAAATCTAAATCTCAGAACCTGATAATATACCTGCATAGCATATGCTATATGGATCAATGTTGGTTCTGACCATGGCCTTCCGATAAATTGGAGGCCTATAGGCAACCCATTTTTGTCATATCCAACCTGTCATACATGATTCAGGTAAGCAGAAGAAAACTGATACCGATGATAATCAGACAGCGATAAAGATCATTACTGGAACGGTAACTGCTGGCAATCCCAGAAAATTTCCTGCTATCTGATACCGAACTAGTGCAGCTGCAACGATGAAAATGGTTTTAGAGTGATTATTCAATTGTATTTCTATTTGGCTACTTTCATGTACGGTAAAGCAATTTGATACATTTTCTGTTAAAATCTTGTTATGTCCTGAACTTCATACCTCCATTAATGTAGTCCAGCTCACCAGTCTTGAGAGCATCATCGAAAATTGGGTATGCAGTTACGCTGTTTTATAGAACAGATGAACATTAAGCATCGGAAGATGGAAGAGCATTTTGATGCCAAACTTCACCTTTTCATACATCCAAGATGCTTTACAGTATAGTACAAGAAGAATATAGAGCAACCTGATCCCTTCAAAACAAATATAGGGAAAAAGGAAAAAACAATACCCTACTGTCGGTGTGACAATCACATCTGCTTTTGTAAATATATTCCTGTGAAATTGCATCTGCCGGCTCCTGCAAATACATAGAATCTTGTATCATTCACGTATTCATGAAATGAGGACAACCAAATGAATAATTATGTAGGAGTCAAAATGGTAAGTGACTGGCTAATAACTAACAAGTAAACTCCACTGAGAAGTCATCTGTGTTCGATGATGACTCAAAATGCTGATGACAAGTGATTGGCTTATTGAAGTTTAAAGATGAGCTCGAAGTCAGAATCAATGAAAGTGACTTGTGAACACATTGATAGAATTTACACAAAAGTATATTATGACATAATACTAGAATTCACTACAGAACACGAGCAGAGGTTTGAAGGGAAATAGCCCTAAGCTTCAACAACTTTTGCATGAACCCGCTGCTGCTAGAACTGAATATACTAACCTGTGTTTAGGACTTTGACACTTACCATAATGAAACACTGGCCAGCTAAACAGTAGAATTACTTTGTCATAGATAACTAATAGCGCGAGAGGTACAGTGTAGATTTGGGGTGGAACAGAAAATCTTGCCATTGATATGTACTTTACACAAAGCTTCAGTAATGGAGTATTTGAAACAAGAAGTCGCCACAAGATAAATACCAGAAAGGTTAATATAAAATGCAGCGTTTGAAGGCTTATCATGATGTTATTGCAGCATTTGAAGATAGATTCTCACAATTTACTGATACAGGAAGCTGACATTTGATTTACCATGGAATTTAATTTCAACTGTACGCATAAAAGAAATTAAATAAATTTAGGCTGTAATGCACCTGAGTTTCTGAGCCTTTATATACTCTTCACCACTGAAAGAACCATATACACAAAGTGCTACCCTTAAATCCCATCCTGATTCTGCATTATCCCTATTTCAAGAGCACAGAATATCATCATCCATATTTTAAAATGTTTTATTGAGAAGAACGATGAAAATGTGTTAGCCAGAGGTAACATACAACTTCTCTAGATAAGAACTAAGTCCAGCAGTGCACTCAGATCCGATTGTTAAGTAATGTGCGAGGCGCATTGATTCTATGTCTGGTATGGTAACATCTACAGTCTTGCATGTAAGAGGCCATAAAACATTAGCATATAGTGGACAGGGACGAAACTAATGAAGAGCTTCCTTGAAAATAATGTAAACAAGTTTCTTTACAATAACAACATACTATTCGAGAAAATATATTTATTTTCATCAAAATTTGTAAAATAATATTATATTGCCATACCTTCCACCCAAACTTCTCAGAAAGCTGGTGCAATGCTTGAGAACAGCATGTTCTAATATCATCACCGCAATCACTAAACCACTAAGGGACCCGTTTAGTGGTTAAAGAATAAAAGAAAGGAATCAGAAGAATGATCCGGTGCATGTAAAGTAACTTGAGACAACAAAATATATCGAATCCAAGGTTGAGAAATCCACTAACCTCCCCATATCTTGCCAATATGACGTTGGACACTGAATTTGTTGATTGCAGCAGTGGGAAGTATACCTTTGGCTGATAGTTTCAGAAACAAAGAAAGAAAAGATTGTCTTTTGTCAGATGTTACTCTGAAATAGTCTACAAGGCCATTTTCAAAGAGTCCCAGAGGGTAGGAGTTTAAACTGTAAAGAAAACTGCGGAGCAGTTTCTTACCAGCGGTATAGCAGAGGTTTCATGGGAAGGAAGTGGGCCATTTATAGCTGCATAACTGGAAAATAAAAAAAAGATACTTTATACTCTACATGAAAATCATAAAATGGCATCCAAACAGACACTTGGAACTCAGATAAGAAGTTCAAATTGAGGACACTGACACTATAAATGCATCCTCTATCGTGCCTGCTAATACTCCTACCATCCCAACTGTCCAGTTCAGAGGAAGAACACTGAAAAAACGGAAAATTTATCTTCACAACATCGAAAACTCATCTACATTGAGAAATCCAAATATTTATGAAATAAAATCAAGATAGAAATGAGCTCTCACCCAGAGTGAGGTACACGCCCGAAGGTTGGTTTGAAACCAACAACTCCACAAAGAGCTGCAGGCATTCTCACGGATCCTGATTACATTATGATGAAAGATGTAACTGTTTAGAGATTACTGACATGATACATGGTACTACAAGTAACAATTTTGAAGAATTTTCTGGCATAAACGTCAGAACCTTCCATCAAACATAAATTTATTAACTTGTAAAGAAATATTTTAATTGCATAGGAAATCTTGGGTTGTTGCAGAAAAGAAAGATTGATTTTCTTAGCTCAAGGAATTACAGAAAATACTCGCAGGGAAGTTAAAACAAGAATGAAGTTAGTGTCTGCCTATTGACATGGCAATGGACTTCATAAACTGGGAAATGGCAATTGCAGGTGTTATTCTTTTCCGTGATTAGCGACTGTATTCAGTTAATCTACATATAAAACCAAAGTAAGATTACCGTTTAGTGAGAATGCTTCAACTCAGCTTGATAACAATAGAGTTTTCGAGTTAAGGATGGATTTAAATTACCTCCCCCATCAACACCAAGGGCAACAGGGCAAAGTCCTGCAGCTACCACAGCAGCTGATCCACTAGAAGAACCTCCAGAGATCATGCCAGGATTGTATGGATTTCTAGTAGCCCTACAACATTCATAATTATGGAAATGCCATCATTGTCTTTATTAATCTTTCAGATGCGTTAAACATAGAAGTATAATTTATTTATGACGTTACAAGAAACAAGAGATCGTAAGGTATTTGGGTTACGAGTTTCAACGTTTCAAGTAGGATATTATTCAAATTTATCAGTGGAGAAAGGAAGATTAGTCTTACCCATAGTGAGGATTTATTCCACTTGTTCCAGCTCCAAGCTCATGCATATTGGTTTTTCCAATAATTACAGCACCGCATGATCTGAGACGCATAACACAGCAAGCATCACCTTTACAAGATCTGAATTTGTGCAACCACTTTGTCCCACCTAGAAAATTCAATTTACATCATCAGTAAAACACACAAAAAGAGTATTTATAAGCACAAGAATCAAGTGGAGCAATTTTTCGAATAAAACAACATGGTCATTGATGAAGCACCTGTTGTCGGATAGGGCCTACAGTCTATTTCATCCTTTATTGCAATTGGAACTCCATCTAGAGCTGATATTGGCTCCCCTGGAATGAAACAGAACAAGTAGGAGTTTCAGAGCATGCTCAAAGCGACTAATATAAACTAGTGAACTAGAAGAATGAGACCATCAATAAATTCAGACCCAATACTTTTCACGAGATAAACAGTGCACCATTGATGGAAAGAGGGTTGAATGAAACTGCTATATTCTCATATGCAAAGATTTACTCATGAGTTTCAATTAAGACTACCTCTTTCATACCGACGAGTTGATTCTTTAGCCTGCCTTAAAATATCTTCAGCATCATAATTAATAAAAAATGCCATGTCCATTGGAGGACTGGAAGATTCACGGATGGCAGTTACTAATTGTTCTGCAACCTGTGCTCAGGAGAAAAGCATCAAGAATTTATGGAAAACTGCAGTATAAACTGCATTGATATAATTTACATGACAAACTTGTCGGCAACAAGAAAAGAGACTGAAAGAAATTCTTTGAATCATGTAATTAGACCTTTGAGGTTTCAAATGTATGCGCAAGTTACAGCGCTTACATTTGAAACCTCAAATTTCATGAAAGAAATGGCTAAGAAATGATGTACCATGCATGGAGTTATTTCTCCTGAGCTGTAGGCTTTAGAATAATCCATTATTGTCCAGCGACGGAAAGATGGCTTCAATCCATTTACAATTTTCTGTGAAGGCAGAGGGAGACAGTTAATTGCCTGCTGAACTTGCTCAGACGGTGATAGACCAGAATCTATGTGCTTGACTTCTTGTTCATTGAGCTCTGCAGTGATGAACTCAAATCAAAATCCTTCTCATGGAACTCCAATGGAAGAAATACAAATGGCTGATAATGGTATAGTTGTTTTAAATCTTGTAAGACCAGAATTTCCTCTTCAAGACGTAATCAATGCTAACTCTTCTGTAACTATAACCAATTTACAGCTTGTGAACAGTATCAAAGATAGTATAAGAGTTAGAAACTTAAAGGTAGTGAACCTACCTTCAAATGGATGCATAGGGACGTACACAGGCGATTCCTTCAGTTCTGCATTTGTAACTAGCTGCAAGAGTTGCAAGCATTCACGAGTATTTGACATAGAATATCAAAATTCAATGTGAGATAAATGCTTGTCCTTGCTATGAAGGCAAAATGAGGCCTTAAAATGTGATTCTAATATACATAGGAACAGCTTGCAAGATGTGTATACATAGAATATCTGTTCATGCCAGTTTGATTTTGACTTTCATTTTTGAAACCCCAGGTGACATGGATGTCGAATTATGGCTCATGAATTCAGACCATTTCTATATATATCTACAGGGAAGCTTACATTATTCTACATGAAAAGCGCTCATAGCTGAATCCTAGTCAGAACATTCGCAAGTAAGATTTCTAACTGGAAACAAAAACCCTTTGAAATCCAATATCTGACTCTAAATTATTCTAATACCAAAAGAAAATATAATTCTGCATCAATAAATTTCAATGAATTATGCACACATTCTGTATATTTGGATAAAAAAATATGATTAGTTAATTATGTCTTGTAAATTTCTTCTGATGGGCAGTAGATTCGAGAGGACTGGATCCTATGAATAATAATAAGGAAACAGTAAAGCTACTGCCAGGTATTCAGTGGAACTCTTGACAACTAGATTGAATGAGACAGTGCAGGTTTTGTTTCACATAGACTGGCTGTATTTTGAGACAAAAGTACAACCATTAAGACTCACACATTACTCTTTTGTACCATTCCCCTACAAAGAGACACAGAATAATTTGATGGTGGTTAATTTTTTTCACGTTAGGAGCTTATAATGGATTATAATCGGTTTGTTTTAATTTCATTTAAGGTAATATTATTACAAAGATTTAAGTACATGCTTCTGCAGATTCAAGTTTGGTGAGGAAAAAGAGAGAGCTTTGAAATGAAGTTACGAAAAAGGTAGCTGTGGATGGATTGGGGCATGTGGGGTAACAAATGTAAACAAGTTTTAAGGCTCCATGGCAGAGCAAATGCATGTAACCTCGTTACACCAATAACGACCACCATGTACAATTGAATATGTGGACCCTAGGGTAGTTTAAGCCTTAAAGATGACTCAGAAAAGTACAGGTGATGTTTCTTGATATGGTTTTGATTATATTCACTGATTAGTAGATTTTTTATGCAAAAGGGAAAGAAGATGCCGACAATTAACTAGAAATGCAAAAGTGAAAGAAGATGTTGGCAATTAACTAGGAAGGAAATGTAACAAATTAGTAATTGCATGATTGGTCATTCATAAGATGAACGAAATTAAGAACTGAGCTACAACTAAAAAAAAAAAAAAAACCACGATGAAAAAAATGGGAAAGACAGACCTTGTGAATCAGATTGTTTCTCTTCAAAATGTACAGCAGGAATGTTCCAAAAATCCGCGACTCGAGAAACCAGGCGAAAATCTTGACAGGAAATCCAGCCATGCGAGGAGCTTATGAAACAGACGCAAATTTTAGCATATATATGCACACATTAGCCAAACAGCATGAAAATTAACTCAAGCATATGTCTGCAACAAATATATTCAGGCAAGTATAGGCATATGCAGAAGGGCATATATGCTAAGCAAGACTTCAATAGCATGCCTTGAAGTTTCTGCTTTTGGTAAATATGGTTTTAATTAAATGATGAAGAAAGGACCTGAAGCACAACGAAACTAGTCTAGAGTAAGTGATTTCACTATCATTGTTTCCAGGATTAATAAATTGTAAACATTATTTAAATCAATCAAACAAAAGTACTCTACTGCAGAAAGATCTGTTCAAGCAACCTGACTTGATAGAATCTCTGTCCAAACAGTTAGTTTCAGTACCAGATTAACAAAAAGTCGGGAATTTTGCAAGAAAGAACATCCAAGCATGGTTGACTTGATAGTTATGATATGTTGGTTCAAGATTCTCTGCCTATAAAGTGATAGAATGGTAAATGAATCTCAACGCTTCGAGATTAAAACACTAAAACTTGTCTACAAATTTCTCATCAGAAAAAACTCATCAACTTAACCCTACCATATTGAACTTGAACCTTGATTGTTTCTGTGATAAGGCTATATGCAAAAGAACCTTAGCAATCGAAAGTGAAGTATATGATGGAAGATGGAATTGAAAATGAAAACCTTTGACATTGGCTTGCAGATAGAATTCATCACTGTCAGGGCCAAGATTAACATTCTCCACAGGCTTGTAGACAACACCTTTAGCTCTGAACAATCCCATGTGAAAGTGGTAGGTTTTAGACAAAGAAGCAGTAGTGCTGAGAGAGGTTAGCAAGAACAAAGTGACACAGCCACCACCAAAAGATACATGTAGACGAGTCAAAACCAAAAAGGCGAAAACGATAAGAAAAATGCTGTGCTTAGCAAATATTAACTGCTCCAGTGATAAACAGTAATGGCACGAGAAGTGTAGAAAAAGAAGAGAGAGGGAGAGAGTCGTTTTCAAGAAAGGTATGAATTCGGGTCGAGAAAATAAAAGAAGGTGATGGATGGTCAGCAGCAACTCTTGTTTCTTAAAAACAGTAGATTGCTTGGCGGGTCAAAACTGCAAGTCGAAAGGCTTATTTTGTTTGTTTCTTCTTTTCTTCTTGCTTAATCGTTTCTCTCGCTCTATCCCTCAATCCTCTACATGTGACTCTGTCAAGGTCTTCTCTGTTTCTTGTCAAGCAATGAAAGAAATTCAAACGTAGATATACTAGCCCACTTGTCCTTTTGCACAAAAGAAGAAGAAAAGGCTGTGCAGATTGATGTCATTAGGGGGTGACAATGGCTGGTTAACGAGGTTGAAAGTGACTTTCCAAATTATTTTATGTATTTTTCAATGGTTCTAACATCCTACTATGACCACTGAAAAACATCTGCAGAAACAAGGAAGTCAAATTTAAGGAATTTTATTTTTATAAATTTATCTATATTAATGTCGTTCTATAGCTTTTGTATAGAAAAACCAAAACGATATCTTTTAAAAGAATTAAACTGGATTAACTTAGCTACCTGAATCCAGCAAACTTAAAGAAATTATCTTGGAGAGTTTAATGAAGAGCAGTGCCCCTCTGGATTCATTTGGAAACCATTGATGGCTAGAAGTGCCAAAAAAGCCATCTAACCGTTAGATGATTGTCTGTTTTGTGGAGTTTAATTTTTCAAATGAATAGCAAAGTTTTTTATTTTTTTTAATTTAACTTTTAATTTTTTTTAATTTCTCCATAGAATTTAAATATTTAATATTATCATTAAAGTCTTTGTAACATTTTAATCCTAAAATCTCCTGACATGATAGTATGATTAACGTTCTATAGC